>LUMJ01001773.1_pt1 | contig 12759 bp, 16 predicted proteins | sample 729631 | NCBI WGS metagenome assembly LUMJ01 (sample SAMN03860266, study PRJNA289734) | marine metagenome | biome: seawater column; feature: ocean; material: water; isolation source: Red Sea water column Station 22 - depth 500m | place: Saudi Arabia: Red Sea | collected 2011-10-15 | depth 500 m | reverse complement strand
ATATCCCTCTAGCTACGCCAACTTCCACTCTTCCTTTTGAAAGTTGATCCAAAGTAGCAATATCTTCAGCTAGTCTAATTGGGTTATGAAATGTAATTACATTTGCAGCTTGACCTATTCTTATATTTTTTGTTCTTCCAGCTGCATCAACGCCAAACATTAGTGGATTTGTACAAGACTCCATTCCTTCATGATTAAAATGATGTTCGGTAAACCAAATAGAATTCCAGTTATTTTGATCACAATATTCCGTAATTTCTCTAGTTTCATCAATTATTTGATGAAAAGGTTTGTGAGTCCAATTAGTAGTATTACAAAAATAACCAAATTTCATAAAGTCTCCTTTAAAACTAAATTTAAAGACGACCGATCCCGCTTTCGTAAACCATTAAAATAGATACGATGAGTTATGTATCGCTTTATAAACAAATATTATTATTGTTATCGTTGATATTCAATGAATTTTTTCAAAGATAGATTTAAGAACTTTTCATAAATCAAACCTTTATTATTGAATTTTATTGTATTTAAAAAAGAAGGATTCATTTTAAAGTCGTAAGAAGGTTCGAAAAAGAAAGGAATAGACATTCTTTTTTTTTTATTCCACAGTACTCTATGATTAGTTGCTTTAAACTTGCCTTTGCTTAAAAATTCAAGTGCTCTTCCAGTATTAACCACCAAAGCATTTTTATTAAAAGGAACATTGTGCCATTTTTTTGTTTTTCTATTTTGAACTTGCAGACCTCCTTTTTTATCCTGATAAAGAATTGTAAATATTCCACTGTCAACATGCGTTTCACACCCAAGAGCAACACCATCTTGTTTTGAAATTTCAACAGGTTTTGTTTGCTTGGGATAATAATTGAATCTTAAAGTGCTAAGAGTTTTTAATCTTGTAAACGCTTTTTTAGAAATATTAGTATCTTTCTTATAAAGCTTAATTATGCTTTTAAATAACACATCTCCTAAAATAAAAATATTTTCGAAATAATTCGACAATATTTTAGTTGATTTTTTATCCATAGATTTAGTTAAATTTAAATATTCAATATATTGATTATTTAATTTTCGTGCGTATTTGCGCGTAACTTTTAAATCACCTATATCCAAACCTTCTTTGCCATTTACATCTTTAGGAAAATAGCCTCTATAAATATTTTTATTTTTGGGATTCCATTTTTTTGGAGAAAGTTTTTTTTATTTTTTTTAGATGAATTAAAAAACTCTTTACCAACTTTGCAAATATTTTTGATATTTTTTTGACTTATGCCATGCCCAGTAACCTGAAAAAAACCTATATTAATACAAGCTTTTTTAATTTTATTTATAGTGCTAATTGATCTAGAACAATCAAAGTCACCTTTTACTATTGAAGATATGTTAATACTAGGAATTATATTTTTAGCCATTTATCTTAAAGGTTTTTCTGTAACTATAGATTGATCTTGAGCTTTTTCACGAATAAAAATATAAATTCCACTAATTACAATTATAAATATTCCAATAACCGTTTTTAAACTTGGTATCTCGTTAAAAAATATCCAACCAATTAAAGAAGACCATAATAATATTGAATATTCAAAAGGAGAAACTACTGAAGGAGAAGCTATGCTATAAGCTGTAAATAAAAGAATAAATGCTGCAGAAGCCGTAACGCCAGTTGCTACCATTAACAAAATAGAAACTTCTAAGCTTTCAAACCATTCTCTGAATATAAATTGAGAAGCAGGATGATCTGTCGTATTGTATTGACCATCACCAATAAAGAAATAAAAAATTGAACTAATAATTATAGCTCCAAGATAAAATGTAAATGTTTGTGTATATACACTGTCTTTATCTGAAGTTTTTTTTATAATTATCATTGATAATGAGTAGCAGAATGCGCAAAAAATAGGTGTTAGGCTTAAATAGTCAAAATCACTAAAATCGGGATTTAATATTATATATACTCCAAAAAAACCAATTATAACGGCAGCCCATCTTCTAGGTCCTATTTCTTCTTTTAAAAAAAAATTTGCAAATATTGTAATCAAAAAAGGACTAACAAAGAATAATGCAGTAGCAGTTGCTAATGGCATTACAGTTAGCGAGATATAAAAAGAACTAAAACCAAAAAAGAAAAGTATTACACGACAAAAAGTTAAGAGTGGATATTGAGTTTTAAATACAATTGGTTTTTTTGTTAATATTAAAAATAATAAAATAATTATAAGACTTACTAAAGTTCTTATTAAATAAACCTCATACAACGAAACGAAACTATAAATGTATTTCATAATTGAATCTTGTACAGAAAAAATCACCATGGCCAATAATATGAGAAGTATTCCTTTAGGATTGTTATTTTTTCTGGACATTCGCCCCTATATCACAGAATTTTTCTTCTTTATATTTTTATTAATTGTGTAATATTAAATTCATGATTTCAGATGAAGACAAAATAATGATGGAAACTCTATATTGGTGGGGAATTCCTACTTTATTTAGATGTAAAAATGATCCTGATCCTAAAAATTGTGATATTGCTTTAGTAGGGGTTCCACATAGTACTGGTAATGGAACAACCGAACGAGATCAACACCTCGGACCAAGAGCAGTTAGAAATATTTCTGCAATGTTAAGAAGATCTCATTTTGAATATAAAATTGATCCATGGAAATTAAATAATATTCATGATTTAGGAGATGTACCTTTTCCTGAAGCAAATGATAATGAGAAATGTATTGAAAGAATTTCAAGTTTTTATGATCATATTGAAAAAGCCGAAAAACCAGTTGTTTCTATCGGAGGAGATCATTCTATAACTGGTGGAATTATACAAAGTTTAGCAAAAAAAGATTCTAAATTAACTAAAGGAAAAAAAATAACTCTTGTACACTTTGATGCACACACAGATTGCTATGAAAAGTTGGATCATTTTTTAGGTGCAAAAAAATCAGCAGCACATTGGGCTTCATATCTTGTAAAACAAGGAAATGTAGATCCTTCAACAAGTACACAAATAGGAATTAGAGGAAATCCAAGAACTCTAGATTGGTTACAAGCAAGTTACGACATTGGATATCAAGTCATAACCATGGACGAATATAGAGAACTAGGTCATGAAAAATGTTCTAAAATGATTTTGGACAGGCTAGGAGACAATCCAATTTATGTTACATTTGATTTAGATTGTTTGGACACAACCGTTGCGCCTGGTACTGCAAATCTTGAGCCGGCATTTGTAGGATTCAATATGGATGAAGCCAGAAAATTGATTCAAAGTCTTAAAGGTAAAAATGTAATTGGTGGAGATGTTGCTTGCTTAATGCCTACAAAAGATAATACAAATCAAATAACTTCAATGGTTGCAGCATCTATCTTGTTTGAAATAATTTGTTTAATTAGTCTTAATTTAAAATAAGATCAGAAGCTTTTTCTGCAATCATAAGAGTGGGGGCATTTAAATTTGCACTAGGAATTTCTGGAATAACAGAAGCATCTACAACTCTTAAGTTTTGTATTCCATTTACTTTTAAAGGATAATATTTTTCTTGCAACATGAATACATTCTCTTGTTTGTTTTAAATCATCTTCATCTTCTAAATAATTAAATAATATTTTAGGATAATCATATGGATCTGAAGAATTAAGTGTAATTGACCCTCTACTTTTTGGATGATTAGGGCTGGCATGTAATTGATATCCATGAGAACTTGGATTAATTAAACCATGGTCAATTACAAATGATGGAAAAAAGTGAAATTGTATATTTGGCATCTCTCTTTCCGGAGAAGATTTTGCAAAACCCCCAGCCTCTAAATATGATTGGGAACAAGGCCCAGATCTGGATAAAAACCATTGTATACCAGCTAGTACTTTTGGAAATAGTTTAGTATAAGAATAAAGGGTATCTGGAGTTGTGCATTCTTGCATAATATATGTTTCCAAATGATCTTGAAGATTTTTTCCAACACCTTTTAAGTCGTTTACAATCGTTATTCCTTTTTCTTTTAAATGATTTTCATCACCTATTCCTGAAAGCATTAGTAATTGTGGCGAATTAATTGAGCCACCGCTTAATATTACTTCCTTTAAAGCATAAACTTTTTCAACTTTATTTTTTATTTTTACTTCAATGCCTATAGCCTTCTTTCCATCAAAAATAATTTTTTCAACAAATGAATTGGAAAAAATATTTATATTTTTTCTTTTTTTTATTGGGTTTAAATAATATTTTGTGGCACTTGCTCTTTCACCGTTATGTATTGTTGTATCGAACATACCAAAACCTTCTTGACTCTCACCGTTCATATCGGGATTAATAATATGCCCAGCTTCTGCTGTAGCATTTATGAAAGCTTTAAATAAAGGGTTATCATTTTTTGATTGATTAACAGGAAGCGGACCAAATGAGCCTCTATATTGGTTTTCACCTCCAGACCATGTTTCAATTTTTTTAAAATAGGGTAAATTTTTTTCGTAAGACCACGATTTTAATCCAAAGTTTTCCCATCTTTCATAATCATTTCTATTACCTCTTACAAAAACCATTCCGTTATGCGCAGAACATCCTCCAATCATTTTTCCTCTAGGACAAAATAATTTTCTATTATTTAAATGTGGCTCTGGTTCAGAATAATATTTCCAATTATATTTGGGATCGTGCATTGTATATAGTAAAGCAAGTGGCATTTTAACTTTCCAAATATCACTTGAACCTCCAGCCTCAAATACAGCAACCTTGTTGTTTTGGTTTTCTGATAATCTATTTGAAAGTACACATCCAGCAGATCCAGCTCCTATAATTATATAATCAAATTTCATATTAATTTTGAATTTAATAAAGATTTATAGTCATCAATGAGTTTTACTTTGACTCCTGTTTTTTTTGCAGCTTCGTCAAATTTTCTAACCAAAACAGAATTTTTAAAATATTCTTTTTTTTCAAATTCTTTGCTTTCTTTATTATTAAGAGGACCGCCTTGGAGTTTTAAGCTTATTTTTGAGGCTTCAGATAAGAAATTAAAATATTTTTTATCTCTTACTAGATATCTTTTTGCAAGAACATGATATTTTATTGGTTCAACAATTTCTTTTTTAAAAAAATTTTTAAGGTATTCGTATCCTATGTTCTCATGTTCTCCATCTTTATTATTTTTCACCAATCTATCAGGATTCCCAATAATAAAATGCCCATAGTCATGTAGCAAACATGAACAGATTAAATCATCATTTAATTGTGCTTTTTCAGCTAACATTGCAGATTGAATCATATGTTCTGAAATAGTAATTTTTTCACCAATATAGAGAGTTTTGTTATTTTTAAAATTAGAAATGATTTTATCCAATATTTGCATTGCTTATTGTGGATGATCTCCTTCAATAGCTATTCTATCCATTATTCTTTCATAACCCAGACCTCTTCCATTATAAAAGTCTGCTATTGCAAAATGAATCACGCTTCTGTTATCCCATATGCAAACAGCATTCTCTGTCCAAGTAAATCTACAGGTTAATTCTAATTTTGCTTGATGTTCGAATATTTTTTTTAAAATTTCATCACTTTCGATTTGATCCATTCCTATTATTTTTTTGGTATATGTCCAATTAACAAATAGTATTTTTTTACCTGTTTCAGGATGTGTTCGAACAATTGGATGTTCATTTGAGTATTCATCATAATTTTTTTTTTCATTTCCTTCCATTTTTTTATACTTTTCTATAAAAAATTCTGCACCCAGAGAACTATGAACAGCTTTTTTATCTTTAATTTTATCTTTTATTTCTTCATCTAAAGTTTCCCAAGCAAGTTCCATATTAGCAAAACAAGTATCACCACCAACCGGAGGAATTTTTATTGATTTTAATATTACAGCTTTTGTTGGTTTAAAATTGTAACTTACGTCACTATGCCAGTTTTCACCCCACTGATTCTTTTCATCTTCAGCTTTTATTATTCTTACAATTTCAGGATGTTCTTTTAGTCCTTTCACATATGCGTGTATCCCCTAGAGCACCCGATAATAATTTTACCTGTATGCGCATTTATTTTTGATTATTTTTTAAGTTTATTTGAAAATTGCAAGTTATCAAATTTAAATTTTGTTTTATTTTCTTCGATGAATTGATCCATCGTTATTACTTTTTCTTTTTCGAACTCTGCGACTTTTCTAATATTTAAGTCAATATACAAAGCCAAGACTTCCGTCGTAGATGATAAAATATTTTTGCTTTTTTCATACATTTCCAATTTATAATGTATTCTTTTTTTATCATGATCAAAATATGAAAGATGCACCTCTACAACGTCGTTTTCTTTTACTTCGTTATTATAAGTTGTGTGAGTTTCTACTACCATAGTACTTCTTTTGGTTAATCTGGCTGATTGTTCTCCCATTTGAAATTTAGATAAGATTTGTTCCGCACCCATATCAAATATCATTATGTAAAATGATAAATTCATATGATTGTTATAATCTGTCCAGTCTTTAACGATTTTTTTCGTTGTCAAATGAAGTGACATTATTGTTTTAATTAACTTAATTAATTTACTTTTTAATATATTTGTTAATAGAAGGAATAAGAATTACAGCAAGCCCAATTTTAAAAAATTCACTTGGAATAAACGGATAGAGGCCTCCAGCTAGTGCTTTATCATACCCAATGATTGATCCAAGATAACCAATTCCCATGGCAAAAATAATAATCGTACCTATCATTAGAGCTAAAAAACTTTTTATGTAAGTTTTATTGTAACCTTTTTCTGAAAAATAACCTAAAACACCTGCGGCTATTGTCATACCATACAAGTATCCTGCGGTTGGTCCAGTAAGATAAAGTAGACCTCCGCCTTTTGCAAATACTGGAAAACCTAATGCCCCTTCAATCAGATAAGCAATTAATGTAGAAAATGCCAATTTCCAACCATAAGACATGCCTATAATAAAGACTATAAAAGTTTGCATCGTCATTGGGACTGGCCAAAAAGGAACTTGAATTTTTGAAGATACTGCCAAAAGTAAAGTGCCAATTAATACTAATGCTACATTGTTCTCTATACCTTCCTCGTTGCTAAAACTAGTGCTTATTTTGTAGTTTGCCAGAAGCGAATTAATCAGAGAACTATTGTTTTTCATACCTTAATTATAGTAAAACATAGTTTTTAAAAAAATAAAACATAAATTAATCGTTTCATAATTATTTTACTTCTGACAGAATTTGTTCTGAAAGTTGTTTAATTTCTTCTACAGCGTTACTCTTTTTTTGTTTTTCAACAGCAGTTTTTCCTTCACCCATAGAAGCAGCAAAAATTTGACGATTTCCAATAATAGTTTTTGTCGCTGAAAGATTTAAACTTTTAATAAAATCGTTTGTTTTACTTATAAGCTTAGATCTTTGACTGGATCTATTTATTTGTATTAAAATTTTTTTATTTGCTTTTTTTGCAATTTCCACAATTGCTCCTGTCGCCCAAAAATCAACGTGAGATGCTGTAATAGGAATTAAAACTAAATCTGCAGACTCAATAGAAGGACGAGCATCAGATTCTATTTTTGGAGGAGTGTCGATAATTACAATATCATGATCATTTTTTAATGTTTTTGACTCGTATTGGGCTCCCCATAAACTGGCCGTTTTAAAAGTTAAATTATCATTCGAAATTTTTTTTTCGGTTCTTATCATAAACCATTTCCCCAAACTTCCTTGTGGATCGGTATCAATAATTGCAACTTTTAAGTTATGGTATTTTATAAAGGCAAGAGCTAAATGAACAGCTAGCGTTGTTTTTCCGCTACCACCTTTTTGTTGAGAAATTGTAATAACTTTGGATAGCATATATACATATTATAATTAATAAATGACCAGTGAAATAAAATTTTAAGTATGCTGGATAATTTCAAAAAAAAATTATAAATTATTAAAAATTCTAGTAAAAGTTGAATTTTAAAAAAAAATTCTAATATAGATTGAATCTAGCAAATTAAATTAATTTTTCTCTGATTAAAATTATTTTAAAGAAAATTTTATTCTAAAAACTATATATAAAAAAAATAAAGATTTTTTAGATTGATTTATGCGAATATAACATTTTAAATAGAAAAAAAATTATAAAAAGAGTATTGAAAAGGGATCGATGAACAAATTATTGCTACCACACGACGTGGTGGGAGGATCATTCTGGTTAATTTCTGTCGCAATGATAGGAGCAGCGATATTTTTCTTCTTAGAACGGGGTCGTTTATCGAACAGGTGGGGCACGGCAATGAATCTTGTCGGCATAATAGCCCTGATGTCTTCCATACATTACTTCTACGCAAAAAATTTATGGGTATTAAACGGACAAGCTCCTACAGCACTTAGATATATCGACTGGATACTTACTTTCCCTCTAACAATATTGACTTTTTATGTAATGCTTAGATCAGTTACCGATATAAAGAGGGGAATGTTCTGGCGTTTGCTAGTTGGAACGCTTGTTTGGGTGATTGCACAGCTTCTAGGAGCATATGGATACATGAGCGTTACTTTAGGATTCTTAATAGGTATTGTCGGATGGCTCTATATCATAGGTGAGCTTTACATGGGAGATGCTGGAAGAAGCAATGCATCATGTAATAATGAGAGTGTTCAAATGGCATTTTTTGCAAATAGACTTATAATCACCATAGGTTTTTCGATATATCATATTGGGTATTTTATTGAACATTTGGCTGGTGGAGCGAACATCAACAGTTTAAACATTATTTACAATTTAGCTGACATATTAAACAAAATTATTTTTGGAATGATAATTTATGGTGCGGCATTACAAGACACTAAGAAAGAATCTGGAATTAAGGAGGGATAATTTATGACTAGAGGAGCAGATATAATAGCAGCAATAATTTTACTGGCACTTGCTATAGCAATTATAGTTTATTTATTGCATTGGCTATACAGAAGATCATCAAAAGAGGTTTCATTTGTACGTACAGGTATGCTTGGTGAAAAAGTTGTTATATCAGGAGGTGCCTTTGTCCTACCTATAATTCACAATATTACGCAAGTTGGAATGCGTACTCTAAGCTTAACTATAAAAAGGGATGGAGATAAATCACTAATTACAAAAGATCGAATGAGAGCAGAATTAGTAACAGAGTTTTTTACAAAAGTTCCACCCGATGAAAGAGCTGTATCAACCGCAGCACAAACTTTAGGTAACAGAACTCTTGACCCAGAGCATTTACGAGAAGTTGTTCAAGGACGTTTTGCTGATGCACTTGGAGAAGTTGCAGCAAAAATGACGCTAGATGAAATACAAGAAAATCGAGGACAGTTTGTAAAAGAAGTTACAAAAATAGCTGATGAGTCAATAGGCCACACAGGTTTAGCGTTAGAAACTGTCTCAATAATTTCATTGGATCAAACTCCAATAGAACAATTTAACCCAGCAAACACTTTTGACTCACAAGGTTTAACACAACTGACAGAACAAATAGAGTCAAGAAAGAAAAAAAGAAATGATATTACACAGGATACAAAAATTTCAATTGAGAATAAAAATTTAGAAACTGTTCAAAAAGAATTAGAAATAAAGAAGAATGAGGAGTTTTCAAGATATAAACAAGAAAGAGAAATTTCTATTCAAAAATCTAATGAAAGAACTGAAACAATTAAACAAAGAGCAGAAAAAGAACGTGAAGCAGAAGAAGCAGAAATAAATAGCCAAGAAAAAATTGAAGTAGCAAAAATTTCACAAAACCAAGTTATTGAAGTTGAAAGAAAATTAACTGAGACTAGGCTGATTGAAGAAATAGAGAAACGTAGAAAAGAGCAAAATGAAATTGAAAAAAATGCTGCTTATGAAATAAGACAAAAAGATCTAGAGACAGAAGTTAAAGTTTTAAACTTAGATAAAGAAAGTGAATACGCACGTTTGGAGAAACAAAGACTGGTTGATATGAAACGTGCACAAGAAAAAGCTACTATAATTAAAGAACAATCTGAAAGACAAAAAGATGCAGAAGAGGCACAAATAATTTCTGAACAAGAAATTAAAAATGCTAAAATTGCTCAACAAAAAAATATAGATTCTCACAGAATTGAAACTGAAAGAGAAGTAAGACTTCTTGATATAGAAAAAGCTAAGAGACTAAGTATAGAAGAGCACCAAAAAAATCTTGAGATTATTAATAAATCGAAACAAGTTTTAAAATCTAAAGCTGAAGAAGAAACTACAAGAGCTAGAGCAATAGAAGCTGAAGAAAAAGCTAATTCAGCAAGATTTGTAGAGAAAGCTCAAGGAGTCAAGAAAGTTGATGTTATTGCAGCTGCTTCAAAGGCAGAACAGGATAGACATGCAACAATGGCAGCAAAACTAAGATATGAAATAGATGCCGCAGGTAAAGAAGCATTAAATGCTGCTGAAAATTTAAGAAGCGATGCAAGCAGAAGAAGTGCGTTGAGATTAAAACTTGCTGAAAAAATTGAAGCAATCATTAGAGAAAGCGTCAAACCAATGGCTAACATCGGCGATATTAAAATTGTTGATGTTAATGGTTTACCTGGCTTTAGTGGAACCTCTGGTTCAGGAGGAAGCAGTGACGTTATAGAGCGCACCAACCATTTCTAGATAGTTTGCTTAAAGAAATTGGAATGAATCCTGGAGAAATAAGCAATATCAGAAATATTCTTGGTGATTATGAGAATCCAAAAAAAGATTATCATATGAATTTTGATAATGATCCAACTAAAGGAACCAAAGGTTCTAAGTAACGAAAGTAAAATATTATGAGTAGTGGTTTAGAAAACTGGGCAAAAAAATATGAAGAAGCTACTAATAGTGACGATACTATTAAGGCTATGGCGAAATATTATACATGCTCCTTTATGTTTGATATGGAAACTGCAAAAGTAATTATAGAGATGCATGATGGCAAAGTTAAAAGTATAAATACTAATCCATCTCCATTAGACCCTTATGACTTTGCTCTTAGGGCATCAGCAAAAACTTGGAAAGAATTTGGTCAACCTGTGCCAAAACCAATGTACCATGGAATATGGTCTGCTAGTTTTTTAAGAGATTTAAAAATAGAGGGAAATCATTTGGTTTTAATGAAAAATCTAAGAAATTTTACAGTTCAATTTGAACTGTTAAGAAAGACAGGAGTGCCAGTCTAATGAAATATGTTATTTTAGAAGGAGTATTACAATGGTAAGGCATCATGACGTTGTAGGTCGGTATGTTACAATTGAAGTTGATGATTGTGAATACAAAGTTTTTTATTTGCAAAATGGAAAAGGAATACCTTTAATTTGCCAACATACTGCTGGATGCCACAATCACCAATGGAGAGGCTTGCTTGAAGATAAAGAAATTACTAAAGATTATAATGTTATTGCTTACGATTTACCAAGACACGGCAAATCAGATCCACCACATAACAAAGAGTGGTGGAAAGAAGAATATAAGTTAACAGCTGAACATTATTGTAATTTCATAGTGAAGTTATGTGATGCTTTAGGTTTACAAAACCCTATTTTTATGGGTTCTTCTTTTGGTGGAAATGTGGCTTTACAATTGGCATTACGTCATCCGAATAAATTTAGGGCAGTTATACCAGTAGAAGCAGCAGATTATTCTCCAGGCTTTTATTTAGACTGGTGGAGACATCCTCATGCAAATGCAGCTCAAGTTTGTGCAAGTGGAACATGGGACCTTATGGCGCCACAATCTCCAGAAAAAGATAGATGGTTGACTTGGCATTATTATACTCAAGGATCAGAGGCATTTAAGGGAGATTTATATTTTTACTCAGTAGACCATGACTTAAGAAAAGAATTAAAAAATATTGATGGACATAAGTGCCCTGTAATTATGTTAACAGGAACTTATGATTATTTAACTCCTCCAGAAGCAACAGAAAATACTGCAAGACAAATTAAAGGTGGAGTTTATATAGAAATGACGGATATAGGCCATTTCCCAATGAGCGAAAACCATGAAGTATTTAGAGTTTATTTAATTGAAGCTTTAAAAATAATTCAAGAAAGGACTAACAAGTAATTTATGACTAAAGATAAAACTGGAGTACAGTTAAATCAAGGACACACTAGCACAGATGATTATATAACTCGTACTTATGTTCTTCCTTTATTAAAAGATGAAAAAACAAGAAATCGATTAATAGAAGAGCATAGAGCATGCCCTGTAGGAAGAGCACCCGCTCTTCACAAAGGTCAGCCAGGCGTTGAACATAGTAAAGAACTAAGAACTGTTTTAGACAAATTAAGAAGACAACCCATGGCAGGAAAGTACGTAACTATATGTAAAAAAGATTTTAAAGATTACAGGATTGGAGTTTGTAGCGGTGTAAGAGGTCAGCCAGTTGAAATTATGGAAGAATCTTTCTCTTCAGAGGAAGCTTGTGAACACGCAATTTTTTTAAAAAGAGTTTTAGAACTTTTAGAAAAGTATGCAGAATGATTAATAAGATTGAAAGGTTAACATGTTAAGAATCACTGGCTATAGCGATAAATATTCAGCTTTTCCTGGAGAGAAGGTTAAGTTTTATGTTTATTCAGAAAAGAATGAAAATTATGATGTTCAAGTTGTAAGATTAATTCATGGAGATACAAATCCAGAAGGTCCCGGTTATAAAGAAGAAGAAATTGGCGCACAATGTAATAAAACTTATCAGGGAAGAAACCAAAGAATTCATGGAGGTTCTTATGTCGTTATTCCTCAAGACGAAAGATTAAATGCAACAAGTTTTACTTTACAAGCATATATAT
>LUMJ01000850.1_pt1 | contig 12780 bp, 11 predicted proteins | sample 729631 | NCBI WGS metagenome assembly LUMJ01 (sample SAMN03860266, study PRJNA289734) | marine metagenome | biome: seawater column; feature: ocean; material: water; isolation source: Red Sea water column Station 22 - depth 500m | place: Saudi Arabia: Red Sea | collected 2011-10-15 | depth 500 m | reverse complement strand
GATTGATCTGATCACCAAACGTCATGAATGTTCCTATCTTTTTTATCTTATTGATATCGCAATATTATTTGTGGGGATACCTCAGGGTCAGAGTACATTTCCACCTTCCAAAAATGGGGTCAGTGTACATTTCTTCGGTTTTGAAATAGGGAAAGCCAATAATGTACTCTGACCCCATTATTTAAATGTACTCTGACCCCATTATTCGGGTTTAAAGGCCCATGGCGTGGCTGACGAAGGCGTTTTTAATGGTGCTGAGTTTATCTGTGGCTGAAAGGCCAATTCCTCTGACCAACTTTTTGAAAGGGTTGTCTCCGTCGAATAAGAATTTGAAGCCGTCCATTGCGGCAATCATTTTCATGGCTTCTGTTTTACGGCTTCGTTCGTAGCTGCGTAAGTGCTTGTATAAACCTATGTCTTTGCCCGATATTTTTAAGTTGTTTAGGGTTTCCGCCAGTGCGAGTGCATCTTGCATTCCCAAGTTAGCGCCCTGCCCTGCAAGCGGGTGAATGGTATGCGCGGCATCGCCTACTAGCACCACACCGTCTTTAGCCCACTGGCGTGCATAACGCATGGTTAGTGGAAAAGCGGCGCGCTCTGTTTCAAGCGCTATAGTGCCAAGAACGCTATTGCTAGCCGCAGTTAACGCATTACAGAACGCAACGTCGTCCAACGCCATTAGTGAGTTCGCTTGCTCTGGTGTTTGTGACCACACAATTGAACATACATTTGGCTCAGACATAGGCAGTAGTGCGAGCGGCCCTGTGGGTGTGAACGCTTGTCTCGCCACATTATTATGCGGCACTACCGTTTTGATATTAGCGACTATCGCTGTATGCTCGTAGTCTTTAAAAGTAATAGGCAGGCCAGCCTGCTTTCTTACAAATGAGTTGGCGCCATCAGCGCCTACTAATAATCTGCAGCTTAGTACGTCATCATTATCTAGCATCAGCATGGTTTGATTTGGACCAGCTAACACTCTATCAATACCCGCAGTAATCAACTGCACATTAGGCTGCGCTTCCACAGATTTAGACAGTGCATTAACCAAAGCTTGGTTCTCTACAATCACGCCAAGCGCATCGCTTCCCATTTCATCACATGAAAAGTGAATGTCGCCAAAACTATCTTTGTCCCATACATGCATGTCGGTGTAAGGGTTGGCGCGGTCTTGCTGTAAATGAGGCCACACGTCAAACTGCTGCAGCGCTTTAATATTCGCCTGGTTGATAGCACTCACTCTTGCCGTCGGCTTATCTTCAAGTGCTTGATAACATGAAGCCTTATCAATAACGGCTACGCTCAGTTCACTTTCTTTTAGCGCCGCTGCAAGGGTTAGCCCTACAATCCCGCCGCCTACTATCGCTATATCAACATGTTGCATTGTTATCTCTATTTTTCTGTGAAGTTTCGCCGTAGCCGGTCGTATGCTTAACAAACGCTTTTTTCGCCTGAGGCATCATACTTAACGCCAGTAGCGACACGTTACGCCCAATTACTGTAGGAAAATACTGATTTGAAAAGGTGCGTACCAAGGTGTCAGTTAAAACAACCGTTTTATCTCTGTCTGCTTTACGTAAATTAGCGTAATGCTGAGTGATACTAAAAGCGCCGGCATCGAAATTACATGATGCGTTGCTTTCATTCTGTATGATGTTCGTTTCACTCTGAGCAGAGTTCAAAGTTGAATTTGACGATGAAGTTAACCCTTCGTTTGGCAAAGTACCCTCAATATTACTTAACGCTGATTGCTGTGTGTATTTTTGCGCTTCCGCTTGCAGTACAGACACTAAGCTACTTAAATCGCGTAGACCTAAATTAAAACCCTGCCCTGCAATAGGGTGCAGAGCCTGCGCTGCATTCCCTACCAGCACTGTACGGTGGCTAGCGACCTGCTCGGCTTTAGTCAGCGCCAAGGGATAACTTGCCAATTCACTCACTCTGAGCACTTTGCCTTGTCTATAGCCAAACGCTTCTTGAAGAGCCTGAATGAATGCCTGTTCACTTAAAGCCATTAAGGACTTTGCGGCGTCAGTTTCTACCGTCCACACGACAGAAAAGCCGTTACCAGCGGCTTTAACACCATCTATTTCGCTGTCAAAAGGAAGGAATGCTAGCGGTCCGTTTTCAGTAAAACGCTCGTACGCTTTGTTTTCATGGGGAAGTTGGGTGTGAACATTAAAGACAATTGCGGTTTGATGATAATCTGCGATCGTTTTTGTAATACCAACTTGCTCAGCTAATCCCGAACGACCGCCATCAGCGAGTACCAATAGTTTTGCCTTAAGCGATTGCCCGCTATCTAGCTGCACCTCTACAAAATCGCGGTGCTGCTTTACATTCGTTACTTTGGCGGGTGCAATATATTGATAACTTGAACTGGCATTTGCCGCCAATCGAGTCAGCGCGCTTAAGCTCACGACTTGCCCGAATGCTTCAATGTGATAGTCGCTACTTTCAAGGTTTAATAAACCTAAATGCCCTTTATCACTAACCTCAATATGCTTAATTTGAGGAGGCAATTCACCATTGTGTTGTTTGGCTAAGTTATCTAAATCTAACCCCATCTGTGCGAGTTCGTTTACCGTGCGCCTTGCTAAAGCAATAACACGGGTGTCGGTAAAAGGGTTAAAATCCTCAAAGCTTTTACTGGTTTGCTCGGGGTCTGCTGCGTCTATAAGAGTGACGGACAGCCCTGAGTTATCAACAGGTGATACTTTTTCTGCAAGCGCTTTAGCTAATACAGTACCTACAATACCACCACCAATAATTACTACATCAACCGCTTCTGCCGATTCCACTGTCTTTGTCTTCCTGTCGCCCAGAGACTTCGTTTTTATTTCTAAAGTATTAATTCTGGGATTTTATTCTTCGCATAAAAGGCTAATTTTCTAGCGTGCATTTTCCCGAAAGGGTTTATTTCGCTTTTGTCACGATATTGCAAACTAAGGCAATCTTTAACAATTACGCTTTACTTTCAGCCATTAGCGCTTCAATTGCATCAATATCTTTTGGCACATCTGCGGTAAGGATATCCACACCTGTCGCGGTAATCACAACATCATCTTCGATGCGTACGCCAATACCCTTATATTTTTCGGGGGCATCACTGTTGTGGCTAATATAAACACCCGGCTCAACAGTAATAACCATGCCTGGCTTTAATGGGCGGTCTTCACCGTCAATTTTGTAGTTGCCTACATCGTGCACATCTAGCCCTAAAAAGTGCCCCAAACCGTGCATGTAAAACTCTCGCCATGTCTCATTTTCAAGGTTCTCCGCCACACTACCTTCAAGTACGCCAAGGTCAACTAAACCCTGGGTAATAATTTCCACGCTATGTAGCATGGCTTCAGAAAGCGTAACCCCTGGCGCTAACATGTCTAACACGCTTTTTTGTGCTTTTAATACAACGCTATAAATTTCGCGCTGGGCATGTGTGAACTTCCCATTTGCAGGGAATGTTCGTGTAATATCAGCAGCATAGCCTTGATATTCTGCGCCAGCATCGATCAAGATCAAATCACCGTCATTTACCTGCGCGTTATTTTGCGTGTAATGCAAAATACAAGCATTTTCGCCACTTCCTACAATGGTACTGTAGGCAGGCGAACGGGCCCCCGCCATGGCGAACTCGTGATGAATTTCAGCTTCTAACTGATACTCGTAACATCCTGGAGCAGCGAACTGCATAGCCCGCTTGTGTGCACGGGCACTTATCTCACCCGCAGCTTTCATCACAGCCACTTCGCACGCCGATTTGAACAAGCGCATTTCATGCAACATAGGTTGTAGGTCATGCACCGCCCGGGGCGCTAGTGATTCCTTAGGGGCATCGCGCAAGGTATTTAAGGCTTCAGTAAACAGCCGATCGTGACTCTTATTGTGGCCTAATGAAAAGTACACATTGTCTTGACCTTGAATTGACGCTAATAGCGCTTCTTCAAGCTCTTGTAGTTCAAATGCTTCATCTAAGCTGAACCGAGCGAGCGCTGCTTCAGCTCCTAAGCGTTTACCGTGCCAAATTTCTGCACTCTTATCTTTCTCTTGTACCACCATCGCACGATAGCTTTCACCGTAGCGAGGGTGATTAGACAAAATCAGCCACGCGTTTGGTTCTTCAAACCCTGTCAGATACCAAAAATCACTGTCTTGCCTAAACGTATATTCGGTATCGCGGCTGCGGGTTACCATGCTTGCGGCAGGGACAATACACACACTGTTCGGCTTGCATTGTGCAAGCAGTCGGTCTTGCCTAGCGATAAACTCTTGCGCACTAATCATATAAGAGAAAACCCTAAAAAATCTCGTTGAAACAAATGGCGACTTGCTGCCACTGTATTCGCTTTAGCTTGTTATTAGTGTACGGATGGCGTGTCTTGTTGATCATCTAGAAGTGATTGACCAAGCTCACTAAAGCATAAAATTGCCGAGATTTTTACGTACTCTTCAACTTCCAACAACGCTTTTTCTGACTCTTCATCTGCGTCCATCGGCTCTTCCATACGTGAAATATCCGAAAAGTCTTCAAGCGCTTCTTTTACGTCTTCTGAGCATTGCATCAGGTCTTGCTGGTGTAAGCCAAATCCAAGCATGAACCCCTGCACCCAGTGCCGCGCCGCGATCGTTGATAGGCGCTTGATCATCAGGAAGTAACAAATTGAGCGCGAATTCAGGCTCAAGAAGCTGCTGACAGGTTTGATTGAAAAGCGTATTTAAAAGGTGCTGAGTTGAATTGCTAAACGCGTCGCCCTGATTAATAGTTTCGCTTAAGGCTTCAAGCCATTTTTGGTCGGTAAGCGACATGCCCCCACACAGCATTCCGCATAGAATGCCATGCACTTCTGCGGCGTCAACAATCACGCCTTGCTGAGAGAGTTTATTACTTACGCTATCGTAATCGAGCTGTTTATCCACGAATCGTTCTCTTTTGTTTTGAATAGTTTGAGATACAAGCGCCACTTTTCCATAGCGGTATATTACCGTCTATTTTGGCGGTGGCTTATGTCAATGTCATCTCTTGATGGAATTAATACTAGCAAAAATCAATGTGCAACGCTTCCTTTTGCCTTGCCTTTGCCCTAACTTTGAACAAACCAATGACCGCTCTTCAAGTTATAGTAATCATCTTTAGTACACACTTTGCACAGCTACCGTTAAGCATTGATTACGCACTGCTCAAACAGTATCGAATTTTAGGTCATTCACCTAAATTCATTGCTGTATGGCTAGCAACATAGGCAGATTTAATCTAAGATCGTTGTTGTTGGATACGGAATTCCTCTCGCATCAGCGTTACGACATTCTTTCGCGTTTTAATAGTCAATTTACCTGATTGGTTATTATTGAGCTTCTTTCTTCACTGGATCTCGCGTTTGTTATACCCTGTTGCGTTAATACAACAACAATGTTTCCTGGGATGTTTGCTAGTTCATTCATGTCCCTGGCCGATGCTTTAAACCAAGGAAGTTGAAACAGCTGCTATTGTGCAAGCTCGACGCGTATCGAGAAGCCTACGGCAATTGTGATACTTCCGCCCTGAACTTTTCGGTTCACGGGCGAAACATGGACAGCGGCATTCTGGGAAGCGCCCTCTTTCGACGGAAGAAGAAATGGCAATAATAAATTTTGGCTCTATAAATATTGACCACGTTTATCAGGTAGAACACTTTGTGCAACCTGGTGAGACGTTGGCCTCTACCCATTACCAAACCTTATTAGGCGGTAAGGGTGCAAACCAGTCTATTGCTTTAGCGCAAGCAGGTGCAGACGTACGACACGTCGGTAGCATTCACGAAAACGACGCATCATTCAAACAAGACCTTATCAAAAAAGGTGTTGATTGTCGTGGCGTAAAGTGCTCAGAAGTCCCTTCAGGCCACGCGATTATTCAAGTTACGCCAAGCGGTGAGAACGCCATTGTATTATTTGGTGGTGCTAACCAAACCATTACTGCGAAAACAGTAATGCAGGCGCTAGACGATACGCGTCCTTCAGACTGGGTATTAACTCAGAATGAAACCAGCAGCATTGAAGAAGTACTTCGCCAAGCGAAAGAAAAGCACCTTAAAGTAGCCTTTAACCCAGCGCCTATGAGCGAGTCGGTTAAGCAACTTCCACTGGATTGTGTCGATTTACTTATTGTAAACGAAACCGAAGCTGCCGCGATTACCGGTAAAGAAGAACTTGAAGATATTGTGACAGTGTTCAAAGAGCAGTGGTCACACTGCGAAGTTATTATTACACTGGGTAAGGCTGGTGTAATGATGCTCCGCAAAAACGATGTTGTGGAAGTAAAAGCATTCTCTGTAGACGCGGTAGATACCACTGCAGCCGGTGACACCTTTATCGGTTATTTCCTGTCTGCATACAGCAACCACACCGATGCTAAGCAAGCATTGCGTCGCGGGTGTGCAGCTTCGGCCATTGCGGTTACCCGTGAAGGCGCAGCACAGAGTATTCCAACACAAAAAGAAGTGGATCGTTTCTTAGCGAAACACGCCAACTAGCAAGACGCATTGAGATAAATTGATGGCACATAAGATCATATTAGATACGGATCCGGGGATTGATGATGCAATGGCGATCTTTTTCGCTTTCCAATCTCCAGATATTGAGGTACTCGGCTTAACTACCGTTTACGGTAACGTTCCGGTAACAATGGCTGCGCAAAACGCACTAACACTTTGTGAAATTGCAGGTAAAGATATCCCTGTGACCAAAGGTGTAGGTATGCCATGGGTTGGCCCTGAGTCAACGTACGCACACTTCGTACACGGTGAGCATGGCTTTGGCCATATTAAGCCTGAAGCGCCTAAAACCGAGCTTGACCCACGCAGCTCTGCGCAGTTTATCGTTGATATGGCGCGTAAATACCCTGGCGAAATCACCATTGTTGCTATTGGTCCACTAGGTAACTTGGCCCTTGCACTTCGTCTTGAGCCAGAACTTCCTAAGTTGGTAAAAGGCGTTAGCATTATGGGTGGTGCAGCGTTTGTACCAGGTAATGTTACGCCAGTGGCTGAAGCGAACATTTGGAACGATGCTTACGCAGCAGAAATCGTTTTCGCAGCAGACTGGGAACTGACCATGTTTGGTTTGGACGTGACAAACTTCACGCCGTTCTCGCCAGCCTTTGTTGAAAAGCTTGAAGAGAAAAACAATACCCTTGGTGGTTTTGTGAAAGAAAGCGCTCAGTTCTACATGGATTTCTACTCGCAAAACCGTGAAGATCGCGTGTGCTTCTTCCACGATGCATTCCCGATTGCACACCTTCGCCACCCAGAGCTATTTGAGCTGACTGAAGGTCACGTGCGCGTTGGTACAGGTACTTTAGATAGAGGCCAAACCGTAGTTGCGCCTAAAGGTACAACACCTAGCCCACTATGGAATGAAGCAAATACCATAAGGGTTGCTACCAAAGTTGACCATAAAAAACTGGAACAACTATTCATAGACACCTACGCTCTATGATAATGTTAAGGGATTGTTTAAGCACAATCCCTTTTTTATTTACGGCTAGGTTAAAACAAACAGGTTATGAAATCGGCGCCACTCCCCCAAAATGAAGACGAACGTCTTGCCGAGTTACTCAGCTATGACGTACTCGATACTGAAGCGGAACAGCTCTTTGATGACCTTACTGTCCTTGCCTCTCAAATTTGTGAAACCCCCATTGCACTGATTAGTCTTATCGACCCAAACCGACAATGGTTTAAGTCGAGGGTAGGCCTAGACGCAGAGGAAACATCGCGAGACATTGCGTTTTGCTCGCACGCTATTCTGCAAGACGATGTGTTTGAAATTCCCAACGCCACCTTAGACCCTCGATTTCACGACAACCCATTGGTAACTGGCGCACCTGATATTCGGTTTTACGCCGGCGCACCATTAATTACCCCGTCTGGCCATGCAATTGGCACGCTGTGCGCCATTGATAGCAAACCACGTAAGCTGACCGAAACACAAAAAGCGTCACTTCAAACACTAAGTAAGTCGGTGGTGGCACATTTAGAACTAAAGCGTAAAAATCGAGAGCTTGAACGCACCAGCCAATTCAAGTCAGACTTTCTTTCTTACGTAAGCCACGAAATTAGAACGCCGCTCAATGCTATAAACACGTTTAGCCATTTACTGGAAAGCGAAGCACAAAAGCTCAAACTACCACAATCGTTTACCACGCCGCTTTCGCACGTAAGTCAAAGCGGTGAACGGCTGTTGGAAATTGTAAATTCTGTTTTAGATATAAAGCAGATAGAAGCTGGCAAGATGCGCGTGATGCCCCGTGCAGTAAACACTAAAGATTTTTTCACTCACTTGTTTTCGCTCACAAAAATACGCGCGGAAGACAGCGGCATTATATTTAGCACGAGTATCGACGAGTCAGTGCCAGACTCTTTGTTTTTCGACGACACTAAGTTTGGACAAGTTGCGCTAAATTTGCTGTCGAATGCGATTAAATTTACCAATAAAGGTAAGTCTGTAAAGGCGCAGGTGAAATACAAAAGCGGTAAGGTAATATTTAACGTTATCGACCAAGGCATTGGCATGAGCGATGAGGATCAAAAGCGTCTTTTCACGCCTTTTGAACGGATGAAAAACGCCCGCCAAATTAGCGGAACCGGCCTAGGCTTAAACATTTCTAAGCGTCTTATTGAGCTCATGGATGGGTCAATTAAAGTAAGTAGCAAGTTGAATCAGGGCACCCGCATAAGCGTGACCCTGCCCGCTGACGCATTAAATGCAAATCAGTTTGTTGAAGCACAACCTCGTAGTTTTGTAGCACAGGTTAACCTTGATAAATCAGCGAATGTCTTAGTGGTTGAAGATCACTATATAAACCAGGTGGTTATCCAAACTTTATTTGAAAAGCTGGGCGTATCACTTTCTGTGGTCAGTACAGGTGAAGAAGGGGTTGAGTATGCGAAGTCAAACCCGGTTGACTTAGTGCTTATGGATCTCAATTTGCCGGGTATACAAGGCGACGAAGCGACAATACAAATTAAGCGCTTCAAGCCGAACCTACCTATTGTTGCATTAACGGCCGATGTCATTACCCAACCAGAATATTTGCGAGAACAAGGCCTGGATGACGTATTAACCAAACCCATTGATAGCACCGAATTGGTACGTGTACTTAATCACTACTTAGGGCAAAAAGCCCCCTGAGCGCTTTTGGCAACCATAGCGACGGAGCAGTTTTGGGCAGGTCTATAAAACCTTTGCTTACAAGCGTGATAGTATAGGTCATTATGTTTTTAGGCTAGGAGCACTCTTTCGCTATGTCATCTCCACCCTCCAATCGCGATGCGACCAGTCCAATAGCATCTAGCAAAACTACGATGACAGAGAAAACTTCAGCATCGGCTGTATCTCAAAAAGCTTTTTCGAGCCCGTTGCCAAGGGCTTCTCAAATCAGCAGGGTGGCAAGCGTATCACAGCACACAATGCAGGCCCGCTCACTTCTTCGAAAGCAGCTTCGTGAAGCACGTCGTGCGTTAACCCAAGAACAACATGAAGAAGCGGCTAAACGCATTGCTGTTCAACTAAGTGCTCTGCCCTTTTTCGATAATAGCGCTACCATTGCGGGATATTTAGTTAACGATGGCGAAGTGAATTTAAAATATGCCATCGAAACTGTTTGGCAGTCTTCACATAACAAAAAGTTCGCTTTACCTGTATTACACCCGGTGTGCAAAGGCCACCTGCTGTTTTTAACCTACGATACGCATTCTCCTTTGGTTAAAAACAAGTACAACATTGAAGAACCTGTTTTGTCGTGTGAAAACGTTGTTCCCGTTACGCATTGTGATGTAATTCTTATGCCGCTTGTAGGGTTTGACGTAAACGGGAACCGCTTGGGCATGGGCGGAGGTTATTACGACCGCACGCTCAGCTTTACAAAACGAGCTTTTGACCACTATTCGCCTTTAACTAAACAAGCGCCAAAGTTGGTGGGCATTGCGCACGACATTCAAGAAGTCGATTCGCTTCCCGTTGCGCCATGGGATGTACCGCTTGATGCCATCGTGACGCCATCTCGCATACTGCAGTTTACGAAATAGTAATAGTCAGTATAACAAATTGAACATATGAACTTGTGGGTTCACGTGCGCTTATAAGTTACACTTCAAAGCAAAATAAGTCGGAGAGTGACCATGGATCAGAACGCAAAAAAACAGGCCGTAGCTAAAGCAGCCATCGAATATGTTGAAGCAGACAGCATTGTCGGTGTAGGTACAGGCTCTACCGTAAACTTCTTCATTGAAGAACTCGGTAAAATTAAGCACAAAATTGAAGGTGCGGTTTCTAGCTCAGAAGCTTCCACCAAGCGCTTAAAAGCCCTTGGCATTGAAGTATTCGAGTTAAATGAGGTAAGCAATCTATCGGTTTATATCGATGGGGCCGATGAAGTGACCGAACACAAGCATATGATCAAAGGCGGAGGTGCAGCACTCACCCGTGAGAAAATTGTGGCCGGTGCCGCGACCACGTTTGTGTGTATTGTAGATGAGAGCAAACGGGTACCTGTATTAGGCTCGTTCCCACTTCCAGTAGAAGTTATTCCCATGGCTCGCTCTTTTGTAGCTCGCGAGATAGTAAAACTTGGTGGCGATCCAGAGTACCGACAAGGTGTTGTGACAGATAACGGCAACGTTATTTTAGATGTTCATAACCTTGAGATACTCAACCCTCGTGAACTTGAGCAAAAAATCAATAATATTCCAGGTGTGGTGACTAACGGTATTTTCGCTCTGCGAGGGGCTGATATTGTGCTGAGTGCCACAAACAATGGGGTTGAAACCTTTAAGTGATCATCGAGCGCAAACCACAGCGCAGTAGTATTTTTATCGGTTTTTAGACAGCGCGCTTGTGTAAGCTTCATTAGTTGAAAGCATTTGCACTAGCGCGTGCATGATAGAAAGCGAGTCTGTTTTTCGCGATATTCCGAAACGGTGAAAAGCTATACAAAATACTACTTTCAACTTAAAGCATTTTCTGTTAATTTCCGTTTAGACGTCTAGATGTCCTTTCTTATAAGAGCGCTAGACATCTGAATATTACGTTAGTTGAGGCGCGGTTACTCAGTAACAAAAGCAATCAACGTGATTATAAAAAGCTTGGTAGCAGTTATGCTAAGCCAAGGCTTTCAGGGCTATGCTGCGATGTAATTGCAGCGTAGGGTGTAGCGTCTTGGCGTGTTTATTACCCATAGGTTCGTGTGAGTCTTAGCCTGGCAACGCCAGCAAACCAAATTACATCAGTGAGAGATAGCGAGTTCATGAGCAAAGTTTCATTAGAGAAGGATAAGATCCGAATTTTGTTGTTGGAAGGTGTTCACCAAAGTGCTTTGGAAACACTAAAAAGCAATGGGTATAGCAATATTGAATTTCTCAAAACTTCTCTTCCTGAAGACGAGTTAATTGAGAAGATTAAAGACGCCCACTTTGTTGGTATTCGCTCGCGCACACAAATTACAGAGAAAGTGGTTGAAGCAGCGCAAAAGCTCGTGGCCATTGGTTGTTTCTGTATTGGTACCAACCAAGTTGATCTTGAAGCCACACAACGTCGCGGCATTCCCGTGTTTAATGCACCATTTTCAAATACTCGTTCGGTTGCGGAACTTGTACTTGGCCAAATTATTCTTCTTCTTCGCCAAGTACCAAGCAAGAACGCCAAGGCTCATCGTGGCGAATGGGAAAAGACCGCGGTAGGTTCTTACGAAGCACGTGGTAAAACGCTTGGTATCATCGGTTACGGCCACATTGGAACACAGCTTAGTATTCTTGCTGAGCACTTGGGTATGCGTGTTCAATTTTTTGATATTGAAGACAAGCTTGTACTAGGTAACTCAGCGCAAGTAAAGTCTCTAGAAAAGCTGCTTAATACATCTGATGTAGTTTCACTTCACGTTCCTGAAACCCCACAAACTCAAGATATGATTGGTGAAAAAGAACTGTCTCAAATGAAAAAAGGCAGCATTCTTATCAATGCATCTCGTGGTACTGTGGTTGACATTGATGCTCTTGCTAAGGCATTGGAAAGCGGCCATCTTAACGGCGCTGCCATTGATGTATTCCCAGTTGAGCCTAAGTCGAATACTGAAGAATTTGAGTCTCCGCTTCGCGCATTCGACAACGTAATTCTTACCCCGCACGTAGGTGGTAGCACGCAAGAAGCACAAGAAAACATTGGTATTGAAGTGGCAGGCAAATTGGCAAAGTATAGCGATAACGGCTCTACACTGTCAGCGGTTAACTTCCCTGAAGTGTCACTTCCAGAGCACACTGGCCGTTCGCGCTTACTTCATGTACACAAAAACCAGCCTGGTATTCTTACGCAAATTAACCAAGCGTTTGCAGAAAAAGGCATCAACATTGAAGCTCAGTACCTACAAACTAATGCTGAAATTGGTTATGTGGTAGTCGATGTTAAAGAAGACCGCGGTTATGAAGCCCTTGCTGAACTTCAGCAAATTGACGGCACAATAAAAACCCGTATTTTACACTAATACCGCTTTATCGACGTTAAGCCCCCTTTTTTGAAAATTGGGGCTTAAATAAAAAAACGCTGCATATAATGCAGCGTTTTTTTTTAGATTAACACACAGGCCTAATGCCTAACTTACCGCGAGGGTAGTTGCGTGTATCATCTTAGCTTAGAAGAAGTTGTAAACTAAGCTAACAGCGGTCTCTGTATCTAGCTTCTCAACATCGTCTTCAACATTGGTGTTGTGATCAAGTTTGAATGATAGACGCATTGATAGGTTACCGCTAATAG
>LUMJ01001269.1_pt1 | contig 12786 bp, 15 predicted proteins | sample 729631 | NCBI WGS metagenome assembly LUMJ01 (sample SAMN03860266, study PRJNA289734) | marine metagenome | biome: seawater column; feature: ocean; material: water; isolation source: Red Sea water column Station 22 - depth 500m | place: Saudi Arabia: Red Sea | collected 2011-10-15 | depth 500 m | reverse complement strand
ATTATAAGCAACCACACCCACTGCAGCCAGAATCCCGATGATGGCGACAACGACCAGGAGTTCGATGAGGGTAAAGGCTTTGCGGTTCATTAGTTAAAATTTATTGTAGCTGTTAATACTTCTGTGCAGTTTGGTGAAGCACATGTTTTGATAGTCATGATACCTCCATTACCTGTAATTTCAGAACATCCAAAAGCAAATCCCATTGTTGCGGAGCAATAATCACCAGAATGCTGATGAAATGGTTTAGTAGGCTCTACTGGATTTTTAAATCCAATTCCTATCAAATGTTGTGACATTTTGTATACGTTATTTGGCATTTGCGAAATATTTAAAAAATCTGAACATGAAGGTTCGTAGTTACCACCACTTGCTGTCACGAGCTTTTGATGTGTATTTATAGTTTCACATTTTGTTTTTTCCAATGTAATAAATTTTACTACTTCTAAATGCTGATTTTTAACTACAGTTTTTTTCGCAGCCCCCGTATACCCATTATACGCTACCACACCCACCGCAGCCAGGATGCCGATGATGGCGACAACGACTAGGAGTTCGATGAGGGTAAAAGCCCTAAAACTTACTTTTTTTTTAGCAATCATTTCCTGTTGGTTTAATAATCGGTGTAGTAGTTTCATCTAGAGTTAACAAACAATTTTTACTTTCGTGTTTTGCTTTAATTTTTAATGTGCCACTACCAGAAGATCCTGCAAAACAAAAATTCCAACTTTGTTCAGTAAGATTATCTTTTCCATCCAACAATGCTGTTGCAATTTGTGCGCCCGAATTGGCACTACAGGAAGAGGGTTGGTATAAATATGATCCATTATTTGATCTATATTCTTCTTGAGCTAATAAAAGTGAATTTAAACTCAGTTTGGCTTGTTCTTTCTTAGCCGTCCATGTGTAGCCTTGATAGGCAACCATTCCTATGGCTGAAATAATTCCTATAATTGCTACCACCACCAGGAGTTCAATGAGTGTGAACCCCCGGTAATTAAATTTCATTTAGATTTAGTCTACACTTATAGTTGCAGTCATTTTATCTGCAGTTGCACATCCTGTTTTTGTACAAGTATTAACTGTAATTGTTGTTCCTGATGCGCTTAAACTAACATATCCTTCATTAAAACTTGAGCTTGATCTAATAGCATTGTTAGTTGTGCTGTATGGATTTTTGTCAGTCATTGTTGCAACCGCTCCTGTTACAGCTTTAGCTGCTGTTGCGGGACAATCCTGATTTGTTCCCATAAATTTACTTTCACCTAAAGTACACTTTTGTATTTCTGCTGAAATATATTTAACAGTTTGTGCATGCATAGTTTTGGTCGCATTTACTTTTGCAGCTGCTGTATAACCGTTATAAGCTACTACACCTACTGCAGCCAAAATTCCTATAATCGCTACCACAACGAGTAGCTCTATTAATGTAAATCCTTTGCTTATTTTTCTCATATCCCCCCGCTCTTAATGTTCATATCTTCTTCATATAATCTCTCAAAGTCAACAGTAATTTGTCTCAAAAATGATACTCTGATTAGCCAATAATAGCACCTACATTGAATATTGGAGCATACATAGCGATCATTAAGCCTCCAATAACAATACCCATAAATACAATCATAATAGGTTCGATCAAACTTGCTAAATTAGCAACAGCAGTATCAAATTCTTCTTCATAATAAGAAGCTACGGAACCAAACATTTCATCTAAACTACCCGTTTGTTCTCCAACTGATATGAGTTGACTAAAAGTGGTTGGAAAAATTTTCTCCTTTGCAAATAACTTTGTCAAAGTTTCACCTGAAAAGACTCCTTTTTTGACATTTTCAAGTGCTTCAATAACAACTGTATTGCTAGTTACAGATTTTGCAATATCAATATAATATCGATTTTTGAATCAAATTTCCAAAGACTGGAATTTTCAAAGTAAATTGATGCCAACCTTTTCTTATCTTATAATTTATTTTGATTAAGTATCTTAACCCAATTATAGACACGATAATTATAACTAAAGATAATCCACCTCCCGTGGCTGAGCGCATAAAATCACTTGCGACCATAATGGCTGCTGTTGACCCCGGTACCTCGACGCCCATACCTTCATACATTTCAGCAAATACAGGAACGACTTTGATTAACATAAAAATAGTAACTAAAATTGCAACAGATAAAAGCACTCCTGGATAAAACAAAGCACTTTTAATTTGAGATTTAATTTTTTCCCTTTTTTCTAATGAAATAACTATTTTTTGCAAAAAAGTATCTAATTTACCACTTGCTTCTCCAGCTTTGATCAAATTAACTACAACCGTATCAAATATTTTAGGGTGATTTGAAAAACATTTGGAAAGCGCATTACCAGATTCCAAATCCTTACGAATAGTAACAATAATTTTTTTCATGTTTGGTGCTTTGGTTTGCTCATCGAGCATATTAAGGGTGTTCAAAACAGGTAAGCCAGCTCTTAGCATTGTGGCAAACTGTTTGCAAAATATTAGTATTTCCTTTGCCTTTACGCCCGTTCCAAAACTAAAAGAAGTTTTTTCTTTTTTTTTATCTACTTTTTTCTTTTTTTTAAATTCGGTAAGTTTTGTGATGATTACTTTTTGCTCTTTAAGTTTGTGTGCGGCTTCAGCATTATTAATTGCTTCTATTTCTCCTTCAATATATTTGCCTTGGGAAATTCCTTTGTATTGAAAATTAAGCATTAGCCTCTAGATAATATTCTCTCATATTCGGCAAAAGAAAGATCTCCGCTTAATAAAAGATCGTGGCCCATGCTATGCATAGTTTTAAATCCACCTTTTTTAGCAAGAGCTTCTAACTCGTTTTGTCCTAAATTTGATAAAATGCCTTGTTTGAGTTCCTTGGTAACCTCCAATATTTCATAAACTCCCATTCTACCTTTGTAGCCACTTTTATTACAATGATCGCACCCTTTACCTTTATAAATTTTTGCACGGGCGGATTGTTCGGGTAAAAAGCCGATTGAATTTAATAATTTTGGTGTTGCGTTTTCATCTATAATTTTACATTCGGAACATGTTTTTCTAGCTAAACGTTGGGCCATAATTAATGACAACGCTGCTGAAATTAAATAATTGGGTGTACCCATATTCTGTAAACGCGTAATAGTACTTGGCGCATCATTTGTGTGAATAGTACTAAAAACAAGGTGTCCAGTGAGCGCTGCTTTTAAAGCAATATCTACTGTATCTTTGTCTCGAATCTCACCGACTAATATAACCTCAGGATCTTGACGTAAAAAAGATCGTAGAGCCGAAGCAAAAGTGTAACCGATATCTTCTCTTACATGCACCTGACCTATTCCTTCAAGCTCATATTCTACTGGGTCTTCAGCAGTTAAAATGTTCATGGAAGGTTTGTTAATATGTTTTAAAATACTATAAAGTGTTGTTGTTTTTCCACTCCCCGTTGGCCCAGTAACTAAAACCATACCCTGAGGAGATGTAACGGCCTTAATAAGTTTTTTAAGGTCGTGTGCTTCAAATCCCAGTTCATTTAATTCTTTATCACCAGCATCTTTATTTAAAATACGCATTACAATACGTTCGTTATTTTTTGTTGGCAAAATGGAAATTCTCAAATCCACTTCCTTATCGCCTTTTTTAAAAGTCGAAGCACCATCTTGCGGCATTCTCCGCTCAGCAATATCTAATTTTGATATAATTTTAACTCTTGTGACCACAGCATTATAATTACTATGTAAAAATTTTGTAAACTTATCCATGGTTTTTAAGATGCCATCAACCCTAAATCTTATTGTCGATGTATTTCGAAAAGCCTCAATATGTATATCGCTAGCTTCCATATCGATGGCTTCTCCAATAACTTTATCACCAAAATTAATTACATCTGATTCAACTTCGATCGGGACAATTTTTTCCTTCTTTTTAACCTGCTCCAATTTTTGTCCTTGTCTTAGTTTGTCTTCTCCACCTGACATTCGTGTAATAAAATCACCAATATCAGAAATTGTAGCTGCATAAAGTTCGGGGTCCATTTTTGTCATAGTTTTAAGATTTTTCATTAAACTGAGTTTTGATGCATCTGGTATGGCAATTTTTAAGATTCCGTTAGCCATCTCAAAGGGAACTAAAGTGTTATTTCTGATGTAGTCTAAAGGTACAATTTTTTTAAGTTTATCGTTAATTTTATATTTTTTTAAGTCGACGGTATCTAGAGAATAGGCTTTAGACAAAATTTCTATTATTTTTTTTTCATCAGTAAGATTAAGCTCAAATGCGGTCTCCAATCTAGACTTTCCAATTTCCTTACTCATAGCTTTAATTTTGGTCATTTGTTCAGTGCTAATCACAGATTGATCCATCAGCATATTTAAAATATTTTGTTCGCTTGTTGTATCTAATTGAATTGGCATAAGATTAATCGATCACCCTTGGTGCTATGAAAATTAACAATTCTTTTAATTCATCAGTTTTCTCTTTACCTTTAAATAAATTACCTACCACTGGAACTTTACTTAATCCTGGAGTTCTTCTTCGTGTATCATTTATGGTATTTTTTTTAATTCCACCTATAACCACAATATCGCCATCGCTTACTAGGAGTTTAGTCATAATTTCATTTGTAGAAATTCCAGGTTCATCAGCTCCAGCAATTGTTTTTGGGGCGTCATTATTTACTTTTATATCTAATAAAACGTTCCCGTCCCCAATGATGCTAGGGGTTACGGTTAATGAAAGTGCTGCCTCTTTAAATTCTGTTGTGGTAGTTCCATCTGAAGTAGTTTGATAAGGAATTTGATCGCCTTGGGTAATTGTTGCTTCCTGGTTGTTTAATGTAAAAACACTTGGTGAAGAAAGTATTTTATTTAAACCTAAGCTTTCTAAATTTTCTAATTCAATTTTTAGTGCTCCGGTACTTACTTGTTTAAGAATTCCTATACCACTAGTCGCACCACTAATCGTATTACCAGCTATAGTCCCTGCCGCTGCTCCTAAAGTTACGCCAGCTCCTGTAGTTGCTGCACCACCAATTGTTCCTGATATAGTTGTGGATCGATCTGAGTCAGGGTTTTTTTCTGTCATAGCTCCAACTCTTGCTCCTAATGCTTTGGCAAAAGATGAGGTCACATCAACAATAAAAGCTTCGATAAGTACTTGTTTAGTTTTTACATCAATTTCTCTAAGCACAGCATCAATAACATCCAAATCTGGTTTATGTCCTCTAACGATTATTGATCGCGTGGTCTCTTCAACTGTAATTTTAACATTACTCATCGTTGCCGCTCCCTCTGCGCCTTGCGTAGCAAACAAATCTTCTAATGTAGCTTTAGCCTGCGCTGGGCTGATATAATAAAGTCTAAATATGTCCGCCAATATGGGCTCAACCGATTCTTCTAATTGAATTTTTTTCTTCAAAACTTCTGCTCGTGCAGATTTAAATGTTTCTTGGCTCGTGAGTTTTTCAGGTGAATGCACTCTAATAATGCTATTGGCAACATCAATATCTGCTCCTAACGTTTTCATATCTAATAGCGTTTGAAAAGCGATGTCCCAAGGAACTTGGTCTATTTTTGCCGTTACTGTCCCACTAATTTCATCACCTACTAAAATATTAACATCCCCAATATCTGCCATTAAAGACATGGCGTATTCAAAATCTAAATTTTTAAAATTGATACTTATTTCTTGTTTCAAGTTTCCATAGTCGTCAGATATAGTTACATAATTTCTAATGTTTTCTGTAGTAAGGGTTTTCCTTTTATTAGCGGTAACATCAAAATCTGGATCATAAGGTTTGGGTCCAGCTTTTACCATCCTGTCCATGTCTTCACGTCCTTGAACCACAACGTCCGATGGGTCTATCAAAGGTTTATCACCATGAACAGATTTTTTATCTCCTGTAGTCGCACAAGATGTCACCAGACCTATTAAAAGACACAGTAAAATAATTTTAGATATTTTATTCATAACTAATTTCCTTCCATAGGTCTTATTTGGTTATTCATATAAACTTCGAACTGATCTTCAGCATCAACTCGGATAACTATAAAATCTTCATAAATTTCAAGTATTTGAAGATTATCTGTAGCAAATTCATTTTCCTCAAATTTTAAAGCACGACCATCTGGCATCGCAAGAACAGCAATTTTCTTATGAGCTCCCGAAATAGTTCCGACTAATTTCATGTTATTAATAATTCCAGCACCAGAACCCAATTCATTGGTTTCTATACTTTGATCTAGAGAGGCAGCGCCTGTTCCACTAGCAAACGGATCTGTTGCAGGAAGCTCTTCTTCAATTTCATTCATATCAATTTCATGATTCTGAGCACTCACGTTTGGTACAAACCATAATTGTAGTAAAAAAATTACAGTAAAAATAATTAGATTTTTTTTATTTTTTATATTCATCTGGCAGCCCTACAATTGAAATTGTTCCCTCTGATAAAATCTGTCCTGATTTTGCATCAACAGTAATCGTTTCTTTATCAAAATTAATCACCTTGCTTGATTTCGATAACGCTCGTCTAAATTTTAGGTATCCAAGATAATTGCCTTGAATCTTATAATTAACTGGAATTTTATAATATAGCACTTGAGTCCCTTCTTGATTATCTTGAGAATTTTCAGTTTGTTCATTTTGCGTATTGTCATTTCCTCCAACGGCTATGGGCTCACCTTTTTGTATATTGATAATAGTGAGACCATTCGTCATGGCAAAATTGCTTATGTTTTGGTAAAGGTCCTCAACTTCTTTTTTGCTATGAAATAATTTACTGCTTTTTTTATATCTGGGTTCAAGTTCTTTTACGTTAGCCTGAAGAGTTTCTATATTAGTTAAATACTCATCAATATTAGTTTGATTTTCATTCATTATATTAATTCTCTCTTTTTGAGCACTAATTACCGGAGATACAAAAACATAATAAATAATTAAAAAAATTAAAATAGCTCCGCCCATTACCCCAAATTTAATTAATGTTTTTTTATCTTTAAAAACATTCGTCCCGCCGCCAGCTTTAATTTTTTCTAGAAGATCTTTTACATCCAAATTTTTTAAAGCAGCTAAGTCCATTAAACTCCTTTTAATTTACAAAGTATTGTAAATCCCTTTTTGTTTGAAGATGATTGTTCTGTTTCTGTTGTTGCAACATTCATATCAACTAATGATGCTTGCTCTATTAGTGATTTTTCATTCAAGTTACTAATAAAATTAAGTATGTCTTGATCAGAAAATGCAGATCCTTGTATAGAAATATTTTTTGAACCGTCAAATTCCATCTTTGTAAATCGCACTCTAACTGGAACGCTTCTGGTGATTTGCGCTAAAGCTCGATAAATAAAATAATTGGTAGTAAATTAATATTTTTAACTGCTGTAACAAATTTGTAGTATCCAAAAACATCCAATTTACGAAAAGCCAAACCTAAAACTGATGTCAAAACTGACGCGTTATTATGGTTAATTTTTTCTTTATTATACGCAGGAACTGTCATTGTCATTAAGGGATCGAACATTTTAAAGCCAGTAGTTGGTAAATTCTTTTTAAACATAGGAAGCAAATCTTTTATATTTTTTAAACCACTAACAACATTGATAGAATTAATTTTGCTTTCATATTTAGTTTCATAATCATTAATTGCTTGTTTAATTTGCATAGCATAACGTCTAATAACATTTCGAGATTCGTCATTTTCTTGGGTAGGATCAGCTTGTAATATACTTTGTTTTTCTTGAGGTCTTAAAAATATATCAGTAATAATAGGAATATTATTGTGAATAATCATCAAATAGTTTTCCTCTAATCCAAATTCCATAATTGCTGAATTTTGTTTAACTCCAGCACTAATAGCTATATTGTCAAATGCATTTTTTAATGTAAAACACCTTACGTCCATGATGACAGGATTAAGATTTGATTTTTTAACAATCGAAGAAAATGCATTTACATCAGAAAGTTTTGAGGCAACAAAAAGAATATCCATTGTATTATTTTTTGAATTTCGATTGATAACTTGATGAAAAACCGAGTAATCATTAAGGTTATCAGTAAGTTGAACTAAATTTTCCCAAAGGGAATCTGTATCGATTGCTTTCTTTAACTCTTCTTCCGTCATTAGTGGGCTTGTTACAACACGGATAATGGCGCTGGTAACAGGAATTGACAGCGCAACATTTGTTGATGTAATTTTCGCATTGGCTAAAGCCAATTTAATTTCATCTGATAAATAATCTTTATTTTCTATTAAATTGTCACCAATTTTTGCTTTATCTAATAAACGGTATGAAAACTTATCTAAAATCCATTTGTCATTTTTATCTTTATTTACTTGAGCAACATGAATAGATTCTGGCGAAATGTCTACGCCCACAATTTCCTCACCAGCCACACTCATTTTGCTAACTTTGGATTTAAGAAAGTTTTGTATTTTTTCTTGAAATTTATTTTTCTTTCCTGGCGTTGGAGTCTTAGACAAATTTGATCTTGTAAATTTAATATTCTTTAATTTGTTAAATACGCTTGTTTTTACTTCTGGTGATGCGGGTATGTCTTCTTTCTGGTTTGGTTTGCTAATTTCTTTATTTTTATCTTTTACGGATATGTTGTCTTCTATTTTAGCTATATCATCTGCTGATTTAGTTTTGTTCTCTTCTATTGTGGGCGTGGCTTGCTTTTGTTCCTTTTTAATTTGCAAATCATCAAACCACTTCTCGAGTATGAGTGTTGCCTTTTCTAGATCAGCTGTTCCAGATGAAACTACCTTTTGTTTGCCGTCTATGTAGGTTCTACCAACCCAATTATGGGATTTTAATTCGCCTTTATACTTATCTTGCCTTACATAAATATGAAGCCTACCGTTTTTTTTATGTATCGTTTCCACAAACCTCACAATCCGTGCTGTTCGCTCTAAAAGAGGGAAAAAAAGATAATTTTCCCTGGAATATAGTAAACAGCACCTTTAATTATTTTTTCTTAGCACTGTTACTTCTACGAATTTGTGTAACTCTAACACAAAGTAAAATTTTATCCTAATTTTTTTGTGTTAGACACAAAATTATTTGTGTTATAGTATAAAATTATCTCAAAAATGAGACAAATGCTATTTATTTAAGATTTAACTCTAACACAAAATATAATAATTATTTGTGTTAGAGTTAATGATTGAATGTAATTTTACAATTTAATTTAATAAAAATAGCAAATTATTCCAATAAAGTAAGGCTTTTCTTCATGTTTTAAATATTAATGTCTGCTTTCCATGGTAAAATAAGGAACTGTAAATTCATCATATGAATTTTGTGTTAGAGTCAAAATTTCTTTGTGTAAGAGTTTAAAAATATCTCAAAAATGCGATTTTAGCTTATATAAGGTCTTTTTTATAGATTCTGAAAAAATGTCTCAAAAATGAGATATTTTAAAGGATATTTACCTTTTTCTGACATTTTTTAAGTACCTAGTACCTTGTTTTTGCTAAAAAGCGTTGTTGTTACTAATAAACTGCATAATACGTTCGGTATTTAAATCTTTTCTGCATTTTATCCCTAATATCAGATGTTTAATGTATTCTTTTATAAATGTTAAAAAAAATTTCAGAATTAGTAAAAACAAATTCTAAAATCTCAGATTTTCATCTTCGGGGTGGATCAGATATTGCTTGCCGAATAATGGGGGATATCGTTATCGAGAAAAATTCAAAAATTGAAAATAAAGATATCGATGAACTTTTAAAAAAAAATTGTAGTGAAGAGGAAATAAAAATTTTTAATAACAAAAAAGAATTGGACTGCGCTATTATGTTGGAGAATCTCAGGTTTAGGGCAAATTTTTATAAAACTCTTAAAGGCTCTGCTGCAGTTCTTAGAAGAGTTGAAACCACAATTCCCCTAATGGACAAACTAAATTTGCCGCCTATTCTTTATGAATTGATCGATGCTCATAAAGGTTTAGTTTTAGTTACGGGGCCAACGGGATCCGGAAAATCTACAACATTAGCGGCCATCATTAATCAAATTAACGAAACACGATCCTGTAATATTATTACCATCGAAGATCCTGTTGAATTTATTCATACAGATAAAAAAAGCATCATCTCCCAAAGAGAAGTTGGTAAACAAACGGAAAGCTTTGCAAAAGCTTTAAAGGGAGCATTAAGGGAAGATCCAGACGTTATCCTGGTGGGTGAGCTGAGAGACTTAGAAACCATTGGAATGGCTCTTACAGCAGCAGAAACAGGGCATTTGGTCTTCGGTACCCTACATACGAGCGGAGCACCTAATACCATTAACAGAATTATTGATGTTTTCCCCCCTGAACAACAAGGACAAATTCGCGCCCAGATTGCAGAATCTTTAAAAATGGTTATTACACAGAAACTTTATAAGAAAAAAGATGGTTCAGGCCGTATTGGCGCCTTTGAAGTCATGGTGTGCACATCACCCATAAAGAATTTAATACGGGAATCAAAAATTCATCAAATACCAAGCGTCATGCAAACAGCTCAACGAGAGGGCATGATTACCATGGAAAAGTCCATTGAAGGATTAGTGGGAACTGGAGTGATTAGTAATGCGGAAACAAAAAATAAATAGAGGTTTTACAATTATCGAAATACTAGTTGTTATCATTGTTATTATCATTTTTGTATTTATAGCCTGGCCAAATATAACGAGCTGGACAACTGATCGTGAAGTTAAACAAGAAGTTAATTCGTTTGTTGAATATTTAAAAGAAAAAAAAGCCGAAGTCCAAGGAGGTAAATATCCTGTTATTCAAGTTGGAGTCTATGCTAGTCCAAAACTATGGTACATGACACATGAAGAATTTGGCATTCAAATGAAAGTCCCAGCACCAGCCAGAACAAATCGAGGTAAAGCTTCACAATATAATAACAAGAGCATTATGAATAATTCCAGAGCTTGCCCAAGCTCTCCTGATAATGTTGACTATTCAAATTGGGTCAAAACTAATGTTGGAACCTATAAATGGAAAAATGACACACGCCATTGGCCCAATATTAAAATATGTATATCCAAAGATGCCTTTTTAGATCCTGGAACCAGACACTTTGATTTTACATCGTTAGAAAAAGGTCGATTAGAAGGTGCCCTAGTTATATGTTCTGCTAAAAATTCTACTAACAGCGGATCAACGCGTTGCAATGCTCGAAATAAAATCGAACACCGTCGCATTATTCAAATTGATAGATCGCTAAATATATTAATCTACAAATACAATTTAAAGAAAGATAAATGGATATTACAATAAATGAAATCAATCAAAGGACTCACAATAATTGAATCGCTAGTATGTTTAGTAATTATTGGCATAGGCTTTATTGCCGTTAATCAACTTATAACCTTCTCTATAGCTTCCATGGATCGATCCTTGGAAAGAACTAAAGTTAATTTTTTATCGGAAATGGTCATTGAAGATATGATCGGCGATCCAAATAACTCATCTAATTATACATTTAATGAAAAGTGCAAACATACTTCTCAGAGTTCTTCGGATCTTTCTGGTGCTCAAAAAAATAAGTGGAGAAATAAATTTAGTGCTACCAATCAAATCAAGCTGGATGGAAAAGATAGAAAACCTAGATGTCTCACAGGTGATGAAAAAAGAGCTTACGTAACTGCTACCACCGCAAGATTTATTTATGCAACCGGAAAAGGAAAAAGGAAAAAATACTTGGGAGTGGGTCTTAAATGAAAATTAAAAAAAATTCTGCATTCACACTGATCGAAACTATGGTCGCTCTCATGATATCAGTAATAGCTGTAGCTGCTATATATAACGCTTATCTATTCTTTAATAAATCTTATCAAGGACTTTTGGATAAAGCCGCTATTAGCAATGCCGGAAGAACTTCTCTTTCTGTCATTGCGAAAGATCTAAGAAATGCAGGTTACAAAGATATGAACTACAGTAGAGCTTTTGACAGATGGATTGAGCAAACAGATAATTATAATACCACGGGAGCGGATTCTCTTGTAATTTGGTACAACACATCACCGACCGAAAGATTAAGAATAAGATATTATCTTAAAAAATATCCTACTGGCAAAGAGATGTTTCTTGCAAGAGAAGTTGTTGAAAATCCTACAAATTCACCAAAGCTTAGACACTGCCAAAGATACAAAACTCAAAAAAATTGCGAACCTCAAAATATTGTCCCTTTTGTTACAGATTTTCAAGTTGTCTTCAAAGATGTAAATGGCAATGAATTAAGGCCCGTATGTGCAGATAAAAGAAGTGTTTCAAATGCAGCTCCATCAACACCGAGCTGCTCAACAGCAGGTATAGCTAATCAATCGAAAGTACATACCGCAGAAGTTTACCTTACCGTCAGATCTCCTAATCAAATTTATAAGAAAAACAAAATAATAAAAATTATAAATTATAACTCGTCAACAGGTAGGCAACAGACGATTACTGATCGTTATCATAGAGAAACATTTTTTATAAGTGTTTATTTGAGAAATATTGTGAAAATTTAAATGAAAATAAAAAAACATAAAAAATCAGAAAAAGGATTTGCTATTGCACTCGCGTTGATCATGTTGCTCGTGATGTCTTTGATGGGGGCAACCCTAGTTATGGTAGCAGCAACTGATCACAAAAAAAATGCTACTAAAGACTCTAATCAACAAGCCTTCTATGCTGCTGAAACAGGAATTACAGAAGCTAAAAAATGGTTAGCTGCACAAACTAGTTTATTGGCAAATAATGACCCCAACAGTAAATTAAAATTTTGCAAAACATCCTCTTTTTCTAACTTAAGTTCAGCCAAAGC
>LUMJ01000918.1_pt1 | contig 12788 bp, 16 predicted proteins | sample 729631 | NCBI WGS metagenome assembly LUMJ01 (sample SAMN03860266, study PRJNA289734) | marine metagenome | biome: seawater column; feature: ocean; material: water; isolation source: Red Sea water column Station 22 - depth 500m | place: Saudi Arabia: Red Sea | collected 2011-10-15 | depth 500 m | reverse complement strand
GAAGCAAAAAATCAAGTAAAAAAAATTGCAACTTTCAGACTTAATGAAATAATAAATCAATGAAAAAATTTATAAATAAAAAAATGATTAACTTAGCTGAGCCTAGACTTGGTTCAAAAGTAATTTTTAAAACTGATGATTTTTTTGCTTCTGCACATAGAATTTTAAAATCTGAAAGTCCAATATTTAAAGAAGATGTATTTGACAAACATGGAAAATGGATGGATGGATGGGAAACTCGAAGAAGAAGAACTAAAGGTTTCGATTTCCTAATTATTAAACTTGGAAAGCCTGGAAAAATATTTAATGTAGATTTAGATACAACTCACTTTTCTGGCAACCAGCCAACTCATGCTTCTTTAGAAGCTTGCTATAATAAAAATAAACCAAATAAAAAAACAAAATGGATAAAAATTTTAAATAAAAAAAGAATTAATCCAAATAAAAATCATAATTTCAAAATAAACAACAAGTTCACATTTAACTACATTAGATTGAATATATTTCCCGACGGAGGAATGGCTAGAATCCGATTGTTTGGAAAAATAGATATGAAAAAAGTAAATATTAATGAAAAAATGACAAATTTATCATCTGTATTAAATGGAGCTTCAATTGTTAGTTGTAATAATGAACATTTTGGTAAAGCTGAAAATGTTATCGCTCCTGGTAAAGGAAAAAACTTTGATTGGTTAATTATTAAATTTGGAAAAGCTGGAATAATTAACAAACTAGAAATAGACACTCATCATTTTAAAGGAAATTATCCTGACTCTTGCTCAATTCAAACTGCTGCAATTTTAAAAAAAGTTTCTAATAGCTTTGTAGTTAAAAATTCGACAAAATGGAAAGTTATATTAAATAAAGCAAAACTTAAGGCAAACAAAAAACATATTTTTAAAAGCATTCGAATGAACAAAAATAAAGTTAATTTTTTAAAAATTAATATTTACCCCGATGGCGGAATTTCAAGAATAAGAGTTTTTGGAAAATTTGCAAAATGAAAATAACTATAAGACCAGTAAAAATAACAAGAAAAAATTTTTCTAAATTTGGTGAATTAATTAATACAAAAAATAAAAAACCCATTAGTATTAATAATGGATATGCAAAAAGATTCCATGATCTAGGAAAAATTAATACTTCTTCAAAAAAAGGTAATTCAATTATTAGTATCTTTTCTGCTAAAAAAAGAATTTTCCCAATGAAAATTGATATGATGGAAAAACACCCGTTAGGAAGTCAAGCCTTTATACCTATGGAAAAAACAACTTTTATAGTTTTTGTTGCTCCAAAAGGTAAAAAGCCAGATGTAAATAAAATTAAATCTTTTATTATTCCAAAACAAACTGGAATAAATTACAAACCTGGAATTTGGCACTTTCCTTTGATATCAAACAAAAATATGAATTTCTTAGTAATTGATCGAAAAGGAAGAGGCAACAATTTAGTTATTCATAACTTTAGAAAAGAGAAAATATTCCTTAAAAAATGAAAAAAAACTACCCAAGAGATTTAATTGGCTATGGATCAAAAAACTTAAGAGTTAAATGGCCAAATAATGCCAAAATAGCTTTACAATTTGTTTTAAATTATGAAGAGGGTGGAGAAAATTGTGTTTTACATGGTGATAAAACATCAGAAGTATTCTTATCTGAAATTATAGGAGCCAAACCAATTAAAGGTCGACATTTAAATATGGAGTCTATTTACGAATATGGATCAAGAAGAGGATTTTGGAGAATTCATAATTTATTCAAACAAAAAAAAATTCCTTTAACTATTTTTGGAGTGGGAATGGCTCTAGAAAGAAACAAAGAGATTTGTAAAGCAATTAAAAATTCTAATTATGAAGTTGCATCACATGGTTGGAGATGGATTGATTATCAAAATGTTTCTAAAGTAAAAGAAAAAAAGGATATGAGGTTGGCTATTAACTCCATAAAAAAAATTTTTGGCGATAGACCTTTGGGCTGGTATACAGGTAGATGTAGTCCTAATACATTGGATCTAGTTATTGACGATGGTGGCTTTCTATACTGTAGCGATACATATAGCGATGATCTTCCCTATTGGATAAAAAAAGGGAATAAAAAACAACTAATGATTCCTTATACTCTGGATAATAACGATATGAGATTTGCAACAAACCAGGGTTTTAATTCTGGAGATCAATTTTTTTCATATTTAAAAGATAGTTTTGATGCACTTTATTTTGAAGGAAAAAATTCACCGAAAATGATGTCTGTTGGACTTCATTGTAGATTAATCGGTAGACCTGGAAGAATCCAATCACTAAGAAAATTTTTAAATTATGTTTTAGGTTTTAAAGATATCTGGATTTGTAAAAGAATAGATATAGCTAAACATTGGATAAAAAATTATAAATAAAATATTTTAATAATTATTCTGCACTAACTGAAACGTAATGAGCTACTGCTTCAATTTCCTCAGTAGATAATTCTCCTTGGTATGATGGCATTACACCTATCCCATTTGTAACAGCTGTTATTACTCTCATTATATCAGGTTTAATTTCATTTAAATTAGGTCCAATATATGCATTTGATCCTGCATCTAAAAGTGTATGACACACGACGCAATTACCTTGTTCTAAGAAAATTTTCTTTCCTTTATCGTATATTTCGTCTGATTTAACTTGACTAAAAATAGACAAAAAAATTATTGGAAGAAATAATAATTTTGAGAAATTAATAATTAATTTTTTCACCATAAATTTGGTATCATAAATAAAAAAAATTAAAAAGGAGAATTTGTGATGAAAGGCTATTGGGTTAGTTTATATACAAAAATTGAAAGTCAAGAAAATCTAAAAAAATATGCTGAAACTGTAACTTCTATTATCAAAAGTTTTGGCGGCATACCTCTTGTTAGAGGAGGAAAATTTAAAGCATATGAAGGTGACAGTTTCTCAAGAACAGTAATTTGGGAGTTTCCCAGTTATGAAAAAGCAGTTGAATGTCATGAATCTAAACAATATCAAGCAGGTTGGGATTTGGCTAAAGAAACTACCGCAAGACACATGCAGGTAATTGAAGGATTTAGTACTGAATAGGTTCGTTGTCAATTGAACGCCACAAATACCATGTCGCCACCGAACAGTAAGGTGAAAATTTTATATTAAGTTTATTTACAAAATTTTTTGGTGGAAAATATTTTTTTTTATAATTGTTTGAAATTGCTCTTAACAAACCAATATCTTGGATAGGCCATATATTGGGTCTGTTGTAAGTAAATAATAAAATCATTTCAGCCGACCATTTACCAATTTGCCTTAGACTTGATAGGTATTCAATTGCTTCTTCATCGCTCATATTATTAATTAATTTTGGATTAAAAGATTTATTCAGAAATTTCTTAGACAATTCTTTTATACCTTTTACCTTTTGTCTGCTTAATCCACATTTTTTTAATTTTGATGTTGTAATAAGATTAACTTTTTTTGGATTTATTTTACCTTTACATGTCAATTTAAATTTAGAAAACACAGAATTAGCTGCTGCAACACTTATTTGTTGGCCAATAATACTTTTGCAAAGAGAGAAAAAAACATCTCTTCTAGTAGTTAAATTTTTATCTGAATATTTCCTAATTATTTTTTTCATAACTTTATCCTTTTTCATAAGGTGAGTTTTTGCTTTATACCAATAATTCGGTGCTTTACTCATGACGAGAAATTGAAACTTGTTTCTTTAAAAACATTTCTCTCCTGAAAATTATTATTGATGAAATTATTACTAATGAAGCTCCAAATAAAGTTTTTGATGTTGGAATTTCATTCCAAATAAAATAACCAAAAATTATTGCAAAAACTAAAGCTAAATATTTTAATGGAGTCACTAAAGAGACGTCAGCAAATTTATAAGATTGGGTAAGTAGTAAATTAGCAATACCTCCTAAAATTCCGACTAAAGATAACAATATTAAATCAGTAAAATTTGGCATAACCCATCCTTGTGGAATGGTAAATAGGCTTGTTATCATAATTGAAAAAGAAAAATAAAATCCAATAAGCCATATAGGTTCTGAACTCGATAATTGTTTAATTGCAATCGCTACGTAGGACAAACCCAAACAAAAAATAATTGGATAAATGTAATAGATATTTAATGAACTAAAACCTGGCTCAGAAATTATTACAATTCCAACAAATCCAACTATAACTGCCAACCATCTATATAACCCCACCTTTTCATTTAGAAAAAAAATAGAAAAGATAGTTGTAAAAATTGGAGCGGCAAATGAAATACTAACAACAGTTGCTAATGGCAGTTTCCTAAGAGCAATAAAGATAGCTACTATTGCAATTAATCCAGATAAACACCTTTTTAAATGAAGAGTTGGTCTACTGGTTTTATAAAAGTCTTTATATCTATCTTTAGGTATTAAGCTTAAAATAGGTATCAAACCACATAGCCCCCTAAAGAATAATACTTGTCCTACTGGATATGCTTCTGACCATTTTACGATTGCATCCATTATGGAAAATGCACAAACTGACATGAACATGTACAAAAAGCCCAATTGATTTTTTGAAAGCATAAGATTAACTTTAAATTAATTAAAACATTTATCAATGGAAATAGCAGTTTTAGCTTTGGGATGTTTCTGGGGACCAGAAATTAAATTCAACAAACTCAATGGTACTATAAGTACTGAGGTTGGATTCTGCGGCGGAAATAGTTCAGAAACAACCTATAAAGAAGTTTGTACAGATAAAACAAATCATGCTGAAGTTGTTAAAATAGAATTTGATCCAAAAATAATTTCTTATGAAAAAATATTAGAATATTTCTTTGAGTTTCATGATCCAACTACATTAAATTCGCAAGGACCAAACTTTGGAACACAATACAGAAGTGAAATCTTTTATTTAAATTCAAATCAAAAAAATATTGCAGAAAAAATAATAGAAAAAGAAAATAAAAAATTATCTGGTAAAGTTGTTACAAAATTATCTATTGTAAAAAATTACTGTAAAGCAGAAGAATATCATCAAAAATATTTAGAAAAGAGATAAAATGTCTTTAGTAACTATTGACTGGTTAGAAAATAATTTAAATAAAGTAAAAATAATAGACTGTTCGTGGCATATGCCAAATGTTAATAGGAATGCTAGTCAAGAATATATTCAAGAACATATTCCAGGAGCTATTTTTTTTGATCTCGACAAATATTCTGATCTTAAAACTGATCTTCCACATATGTTACCAAATTTAAATAACTGGGAAAAAATTATTTCCTCATTAGGGATTTCTAATAATGATAAAGTAATAATTTATGACAATTCAGACGTATTAAGTGCTTGCAGATGTTGGTACAATTTTATTTATTTTGGTCATAATCCAAATCTTGTTAGTGTTCTTGATGGAGGATTCAAAAAATGGAAATTAGAAAAAAAAACAACAACGAATAACAAAACTACAATATCTAAATCAAAATATAAATCCCAAGAAAATAAAGAGTTAGTAAAAGATAAAAATCAAATTAATACAAATATTAATAAAAAAGAATTTGTAGTTATAGATGCAAGAGGAAAAGAAAGATTTGAAGGAAAAGTTCCAGAGCCTAGAAAAAATGTTAGAAGGGGTTCAATTCCTAATTTAATAAATATTCTCCTACTATTTATGATGGGTCCTGGGCAGAGTATGGAAAAATTTAAATTATGAAAAGATCAACAAAAATTACATCTATAATAATTATATTCTTTTTAATAATCACGGGCGTAGTTGTTGCAAGAACTATGATAGGAAATCATTTTAAAAAAAAATTTAGCAAAAGACCTCTTCCTGGTATAATAGTAAAAACTGTAGAACAAAGAAACTTTCAAAATAAAATAGAAACGTTTGGAACAGCCATTCCTATTAAGATTCAATCTTATAACGTTGAAAAATATGAAATTTTAGAACCAATAAAGTTTAATCAAAAAATTAAAGCTGGTGAAGTTATAGTAAAATTAAAAAATAGAAACATTGTCGCTCCCTTTGATGGAGTAATTGGAAAAAGAAATTTTTCTGATGATATTAAGGTTTCAGAAAGTTCTTTAATAATTGATCTTGAAGATGCAACTAAACTGTTTGTTGATGTTGATATACCTGAAGTATTTGCACCTTATATAAATAAGGGATTAAATGTTGATATTAAATTTTCAGGAAACAAGGAAAAAAATTATGAAGGAATAGTTAACTCGCTTGCAAGCAGAATAAATACTAATAAAAGATCTTTAGCAGTTAGAATTAAATTAAACAATCTAAACCTAGAGATTTTACCAGGAGCACTTCTAGAAGTTACTATAAAATATAATGAAAGAAATTCTTTAGGTATTCCAGACACAAGTGTCATATTGGAAGGTAACAAAGTGTATATTTATAAAGTGGATGAAAAAAATATTACAAAAAGAAAAGAAATTGAGATTGGTAATCGAAGCAAAGGTTACCTTGAAGTAAAATCTGGATTAAATGAAGGTGACACAATCGTGGCAGAAGGTTTAAAAAAAGTTAGACCTAATGGTAAAATTAAACCAATTAAAAAATAATGTACTTAACAGATGTTAGCATAAGGAGACCAGCATTTTCATGGGTATTGTCTTTAATACTAGTAGTGTTTGGAACATTTGTTTTTTGGAAATTGCCAGTGAGAGAACTTCCTTCAGGCTTACAGCCACCAGTAGTTCAGGTTCAGGTTGAGTATGCATCTGCATCTGCACCTATAGTTGATGAAGAAGTCACTCAAGTTCTTGAGGATGTGATTGGTGGTACAGAAGGTATAAAAAATATAGATTCAAAGTCTGAAAATGGGAAAAGTACAATCAAAATTGAATTTGATACAGACATTGATTTGAACGATGCCGCAAATGATATTAGAGAAAGGGTTGCTAGGGTAGTAAATCGTCTTCCTGCTGAATCAGACCCACCAAAAATCCTTAAACAATCTGCAGGATTTACAACTACAATGTGGTTGGCATTAACATCACCTACATGGAGTGACTTAGAACTCGGAGATTATGCTGAAAGGTATTTGGTAGATCAATTTTCAAGCATAAAAAATGTTGGTCAAATAAGAACGGGCGGATTAAGAGAACTAAGTATTAGAGTTTGGATTGACCCAATAAAGTTAGCAGCAAACGATCTAACTATTCAAGAGGTAGAAAGAGCACTAAGAAATGAAAATGTTAGACTGCCTGCGGGAACACTTGAAGCTAACAACATAGATTTAAATATAAATATAGACAAGTCATATAATGATTTAGAAAAACTTAAACAATTGCCCATTAAAAAAGGTAAAAACGAAGTAGTAAGACTTTCAGACGTAGCTAAATTAGAATTAGGGCCAGTATCTTCAAAAGCTCTTTTTAGAGCTCAAAGTAAAAATGCATTAAATTTAAAAACAGTTGGAATTGGAATTTATGCAAGAAGTGGGGCTTCTACAGTAGAGCTATCTAAAGATATCAAAAAGAAAATTGTAGAAGTTAAAAAAAATCTTCCTGATGACTTAAATATAGAAATAGCTTTTAATAGAGCCACATATATCGCAGAAGCAATTAATGAAGTATATAAAACTTTAATTATTGCTTTTATTTTAGTTGTAGCAATTATTTATCTATTCTTGGGTAATCTTAAAGCTGTAATAGTTCCTGCAATAGCCTTACCTGTGAGTTTAATTGCAACTTTTTTGGGAATTTATTTGTTTGATTTGTCAATTAATATATTTGTACTTTTAAGTTTCATTTTGGCAATTGGAATAATAACAGACGACTCTGTCATCATGACAGATGCAATATATAGAAGAATAGAAAACGGAGAAACTCCACTTGTTGCTGCTTACAAAGGATCTAAACAAATTACTTTTGCAATAATTGCTACGACATTAATTTTGGTAGCAGTATTTTTACCTCTCATTTTTATAGAGGGAATTGCAGGAACTTTATTTAAAGAAACTGCTATTGCACTTTCATTTGCTATAGTTGTTTCATCATTTGTTGCTTTAACATTATCACCAATGTTGGGTAGTAAATTTTTAGATAAAAAAACAAAATCAAATTTTCTTGTTATTTGGTTTGATAAATTTTTTAAAGGTTTCTTAGATTTTTATAGTGAAACATTAAGCTTTTGGTTAAATAAAAAAAAAACAATCATAACTTTTATAATTATAATGATATTTGGGTCTGGTGCGTTGTATAATTATTCAAAAAAAGAACTTCTTCCATTAGAAGACAGAGGTGCATATTTAGTAATTGGATTTACTGATGAAGGAAGTTCTTTTGAATATACGCAAAAAAGAGCTATTGAAGTTGAAAATAGACTTGTACCATTGCTTAAACCAGAAGACAGTCCATATAATAGATTTTTAATGATTGTTCCAGGATTTGGATCAGACAATAGTTTTTTAATTATTGCTTTATTAGACAATTGGAAAAACAGAAAACAAAATTCTCAAACAGTAATGAGACAAGCTATAGGAAAAATAGTTACAGTTCCTCAAGCTGTAGCTTTCCCTATTTCTCCTCAGTCAATAAGAGTATCTAGCTACAATAAACCTGTACAAATGGTCATTTATGGAAATACCTATGAAGAACTGGAAGAAGTTCAATCTAAAGTTATTAGAATGTTAAGAAAGAATAGAAATTTATCAAGATTAGAGTCTGACTTCACGAAAAACAAGCCTGAGGTAAAATTAGAAATTAATAAAAACAAAGCCAAGGATTTAGGTATATCTGCTCAAGCAGTTGGTCAAACTTTGGAAACATTATACGGAGGAAAAACAGTTACAAAATTTAATAAACTTGGAAAAGAATACCCAATTATTCTTCAACAATACTTGGAAGATAGAAAGGATAAAGAAAGTTTAAGTAAGATTTTTGTTAGATCTGAAAATTCTGGAAGTTTAATTTCTCTTTCAAATTTAGTTGATTTTAAAGAAGTAGGTTCAGCAAGCAAATTATCAAGATATAATAGGCAAAGAGCGGTAACAATTTCAGCAAATATAAGCGAAAGTTATACATTGTCAGAAGCAATTAAATATTTAGAAAATACCATGTCTCAAGTAGCACCAGACAAACAAATTACATGGAAAGGAAAGTCCGAGGAATTAAAAGAAACTAGTAATGAATTGTATATAATTTTTGCATTGGCATTGCTAACCGCATATCTTGTAATGTCTGCAACATTTAATTCTTTTGTTCATCCTTTTATAATTGTATTAACAGTTCCTCTTGCAGTTTTTGGAGGACTTGTATTTATACAATTTCTAAACACTTCAATAAATATTTTTTCACAAATTGCTCTAATAATACTTATAGGGATATCTACAAAAAATAGTATTCTAATTGTTGATTATGCTAATCAATTGAGAACAAAAGGAAAAGACATAGAAAATGCGGTTAAAGAAGCTTGTAGTTTAAGGTTTAGACCAATCATAATGACTTCTCTAAGTACCATGATAGCAATGATACCTTTGATAGTTGGAAATATAGGACCGGGAGCTGGGGAAGGATCTAGGTTAGCTGTAGGAGCAACAATATTAGGTGGAATGATAATATCTACTTTTTTTACCTTATACGTAACACCAACAATGTATTTAACATTGGCAAAAAATACAAAAAGAATTGATGCCATAGATATAGAGTTAAAAAAACAACTAAATTAAAAAAATATATATTTTCTTGTAGTTAAAGAATTTTTACATTTAGTAAGTTGATTTTTATATTTATTAGATTGATTTTGAACTTTTTTTGCAAGTAATATCACTTTTTGTTTTTTCTTATAATTTTTATAGTTTCCCCATCCTTCATGATAAGCAATATATTGTCTGAAAGCATCCTTTTTAGAGATTTTTAATATTTTTTGAGTTTTGGTCGTATACCAGCCTATAAAATCCACACTATCTTTAAATCTTGTTCTTGTAGCATATTTATTTCCAGTTTCTTCTTTATATTGTTTCCACGTTCCTTTAACAGCTTGTGAATATCCAAATGAGCTTGAAGGTCTTTTGTAAGGGATAACTTTAAAAATTTTCTGTCTCGCAGGTCTAGCTAACCAATCAAAATCTGATTCCATTTTAATTATAGCTAGCTGAACATAAATAGGCGTTCCCCATTTCTGCTCAGTTTTTTTAGCATGTTTATACCAAAGATATTTTTCTGAAAAGATTGAACATCCGTCTGCGGTATTTTTTGGTATAGATGAACATGCTGAGATTAAAAAAAATATAAAAAAACAAAATATTTTTTTATTTCGAATCACATCAATAATTATCTATTTTTTTTTCTCCATATCCAAGGATATTCAAATTTCATATTCCACAATCCTAATGAATAATATTCGGCAAATTCTTGGTCTTTTTTAAATTTCCCATTTGAATATTTTGGATAATCAAAAGCATAACCATTTCTTACCATATAAACCGATAAACTTTCGTTATTAATATAACATTCTCCTACATATCTTTTATAATTGTCTCTCTCTTTTTCAATTACACAGTTAACAAAACTACTTCCTATTTTTTTTTTAAGTTTTTCTGTAGACAATTTGCCACATAAAACTTCTATATCTTCTAAATAACAAAATTGTTTCCTGCCAAAGAAATTGTTTTCGGGCGCATCTATCCCTCCAAAACGAATTCTTTCATCATTGATTTTTATTGTGTCACCATCCGTAACTGTGGCCTCTCCTGAAATATATTTTAATTCATCTGCATTTGAAAAAGAAAAAAATAAAAAAAAAATTAATACAAAACTATTTAAAATCAAATTTTGCTTTTTCATTAAGCTCGTCCATTTTATTTCTAATTTCTTCCTCGGATATATTTTGATTTTTTAAATCTTCTTTTAGTTTTCTAAACACATCTTCATCACCTGCTTCTTGAAAATCCGCTTTAATCACAGATTGGATATATTCTTTTTCATTTTCTTCATTATATCCTAGGATCTTAGAAACCCATTGACCAAGATATTTATTCTTTCTAGCACTTACTTTGAACTGCAATTCTTGATCGTGTGCAAATTTTTTTTCAAAACTTTTCTCTCTGTCTTCAAAAGAACTCATAATTAACAAATTAAAAAAAATTAACTTTATGTCAATCTAATTTAATTTATATTTATGTTAAAATTATGAATTATTTAATACTTGTAAGACATGGTCAAAGTGAATGGAATCTACAAAAGAGATTTACAGGATGGGTAGATATTGAATTAACGCCTAATGGTAAATTAGAGGCGTGTAAAGCTGGAGAATTAATTAAAAAACTTAATATAGAAATTGAATATTTTTATACTTCCTATCAAAAAAGAGCAATTGAAACATTAAATTTAATATTAAACACAATTAGAATTAAAAATGACAAAGTTATTAAAGCATGGCAACTTAATGAAAGACATTATGGAGCTTTAACTGGATTAAATAAAGATGAAATGAAAAAAAAGTATGGTGAAGATAAAATACATGAAATAAGAAGATCGTGGGATATTAAACCAGAACCTTTGAACAAAGATAGTCCTTATCACCCTTTAAATATAGAAACTTACAATGATATTCCTAGAGACAATATACCAAATACAGAATCTCTTCAGGATACTTACAACAGAGTTGTTCCATATTTTGAGCAAAATATTTTTAAAAATTTAGAAAAAAACATTTCTATAGTTGCTCATGGAAATTCGCTTAGAAGTATTTGTAAATTTTTATTTAAATTAGATAATAAAAAAATTTCTAAACTAGAGATTCCAACAGGTAATCCTTTATTAATAAAATTTAAAAATAGCGTAGTTGAGTCAGCTAATTACCTTGATAAAGAAAGAGCAAAGGATTTATTAGTTTTTTGATATAAATAATTTATTATAAATTTCAATATCTGTTAAATGTAAAAATTCTCCACTGTATTCAAATCCATATAATTTATTTTCTCTTTCAAGTGTGTTCCAAATTTCTGACATAGGAAAATATGTTACATTTTTATTTGCAAGTATTTCTTTGTTAATTATCTGACATCCGGTATATTTAAAATTATTAACTTTTTTTTTTAACAAAATATTATCTTTAAATTCAAAGTCTCCGTTAAACCTTTTATCGAAACAAAATGAGTTGTTAACAATTAATAGAACATTTTTTATTTTTTGATTAAAATAAAATTTTTCCATCTCTATAATTGATTTTAAATAAGTCGAATTCCAAATTGTGTCGGGATTGACAACTAATACATCTTTTTCATCGGTGAAGTTTGTTAAATTTAAAGTACCCCCTCCTGTACCCAAAATTGTTTCACCATCTTCAATTATTTCAATTTTTATTGGAAACTTTTTATCTTCAATAAATTTCTTTCTCTTTTCTTTAAGATAAAATACATTAATTTTTATATTTTCAATTTTTAAATCAATTAAAAAATTGATCGTATTCTCAAGTAATGTAATATTTTTATAAATTATTAATGGTTTAGGTATATTTGTTGTTATTGGATTAACTCTTTTTCCAAATCCAGCACAAAGTATTAAAGCAGTATTAATTTTCATAAATATTTCTTATCTTTTTATTGAAGTTTTCATCTAATACATTTTTTAAACTATTAAATTTTTCATTATTTGAAAGTCTTAAATCAATCAATTTCCACGCATAAGGAATTAGTTTTAAATATTTATTTTTTTTATCTCTCACTGAAAGTCTAGTAAAAATCCCTATTATTCATTTACAATAATTGCTAATACTTTTCATCCAATGAAAGATATTACTGCAGGTATACATCCGAAAGCTCATATTGAGACTAGTGCAAAATATGAT
>LUMJ01000609.1_pt1 | contig 12804 bp, 15 predicted proteins | sample 729631 | NCBI WGS metagenome assembly LUMJ01 (sample SAMN03860266, study PRJNA289734) | marine metagenome | biome: seawater column; feature: ocean; material: water; isolation source: Red Sea water column Station 22 - depth 500m | place: Saudi Arabia: Red Sea | collected 2011-10-15 | depth 500 m | reverse complement strand
CAAGAATATTAATGAAAGCGTTGCCAAGACGACCAGTTTTGAATAACGTCTTAACCAGACATTTTGATGAGACATTTTAATCGATAATTGATGGTCTACCAATCATCATCACCCCAATCATCATCGTCTCCCTCCTCTTCGATATAGGCCTTTTGTTCTTCGATCCAATCTGCATATCCTTGATCATCATGAATGGTCAAAAAGCCTCGCATACGATAATGACCCAATCCGCACAATTGAGCACACGCGATCTCTAACCCTTTTCCTTCCCTGGGAGTTCCTTTCATTTCTTCAAGAAATTCCTCTGTGGTCATAGTCGCCTCAAAATGCATGGGAATACTCATTCCGGGAATGGCATCTTGTTTTACACGGAGTTCGGGTAATGAAAAACTGTGGATAACGTCTTTTGTTGTTAGATCCAGACGGATCTTTCGATCCACCGGTATATGAAGTTGATTAATGGTATAAAAATCATCTGCACCGCCATCCGAAGAGCGATCCAATCCAATTGGATTGTCAGCCTCATCTACTTTTTCCGGAAGGGTTTGACCAAATATTCCATCATCTCCAGGATAATGAATATTCCACGCGAATTGCTGGGCAACAACCCTAGCATGGACAGCACCGCTGTTTGAATCGGGAACATCATTAATCCTGTTTGCCCATATGGGTAATGCAAATCCTATTAATAAAATCAATTCGACCACTGCCACTACTACTTCTAACACTGATGAGACATGAGATTTAACTCCATCGTGATCAGCAGTGGGATTTTTCGAACTTCTGAATTTTACTAGAGAAACAATAAAAAAGGCTCCCCAGCCAACGAATAAGATCAACATAAGCCAATGGGTCAGAACTATAACCTCATCAATAGCTGGTCCATCTGTGGACATGTTAATGGGTAAACCTAAATATTGGAGTATTTCAGTCATAAAAACGTAATCCTACTGCATTCAATTTTCTTGATTGTTCAAATATTCTTTTGTTTTTCTACGGATGGAGATATAACCAGCCACAATACTTGAGAGGACTCCACCTGTGATCACTAAAAGTGTCCAAATAGCGCCATTCATTCCATGGGTCTCTGGTGCATCAGGAGCGCCATAGCATGTAGCGCAAGCCATTGCCCACTCTATTCCATAAACTCCAAAAATAATTATTGTTCTTTTAATCATTACAGAGTCTTGAATTTTTTATATACTTTCAAACCATAGACCATTAATCCAACGCTGGTTATAGATGACACTACCGCTAAAATAGCTGATGTTCCATAAAAACCCTGTTGTACCTCATAAATAGCAAACCAGACTGACAGCACGATGGATGCAAAAATAAAAAAAAGATGAAATCCCTTGATGGAGATCATAAGATATTTACCCAATCAAAAAATGCCATAGTTGGTAAGAACATCATGATCAAAAAGAATACAAATGTTAATATTAGTATCCAACGAATCATTGCTTTTTCTGATATCAAATGCATGAAATAACTGGCAACAAGGGATCCTTTCACTGATGCGATTATCAATGCCAGAAAAATAGCCTCACCAGATGTTAATTCTAAATAAGATGCTCCAACGGTTACAATGGTCAAGAACGCCAATGCTGCAAACACCAGCATGTATACTTTCACATGACTTTTTATATCATCCATACCATGATCACTCATATTGCCTCCTAGAGCAAATAAAGGATTGGAAAGAGAAAGATCCATACCAGGTCAACAAAGTGCCAGTATAAACCAGCGATCTCAATTCGATTAGTAAAATGTTCCGGTTCTGTTTCCCACATCTTTGATCCGGGTCCAAAGAAATATCCATTGACGATCATTCCGCCGATCACGTGCAACATATGAAGTCCGGTCAAAGTGAAATAGATACCCATAAATGTATTTGTGCTTGGATATATGTGATGGCTGAATTTTGCAGTATACTCAAAATATTTGACCACAAGAAAACCTAATGAGCACAGTAAGGTCAATCCCATATACATTTTATATTTGCTGAATTCATTCATTTTCAGAGATGCCCAAGACATGACCATGGTCACACTCGATGAGATCAGGATCATGGTATTCAGTGTAGCAAGAGGAACATTCAGTTCTTTTCCCCATTCATGAAAGGCACCTTCAGGAGCCCCCAATCTTAAAAAGACGTAAGCAGAGAAAAGGCCTCCAAATAACATGACCTCTGAAGCAAGAAACAGCCAAATGCCTAATTTTGAATTGGTCAGACCTGTATCGGGTCTTTCTTCAACTGTATATGGTATTTGCATAAATCTTTACCCTTTTTTAGGTTCTGTTTGCGGGGTATAATCGCGCTTTCGCCCCGGAACGCTATATTCGTACGGATCTCGATGAACTTCTGGGATCTTCTCAAAATTGACATGAGGTAATGGCGGTGATGGTGCATCCCATTCTAAAGTTGTAGCACCCCATGGATTCTTATCAACTTTTTCACCACTTTTTAAACTTAAAAAAATGTTAATGATAAAAGGAATTTGAGCCAATCCAAGCAACCATGCAGAAATGGACATGAATTCATTCCAATGCAATAGTCCTGATGAGTGTGCATATTCCAGACCTCCATCCCAAAGCCGCCGTGAGATCCCTGCCAGCCCCTGAATGAACATAGGCATAAAAATCCCATTCATAAATAATAGTGAAGGCCAAAAATGGAGTTTCCCAAGACCTTCATTCAATTTTCGCCCGGTCATTTTCGGGAACCAATAATAAATACCTGCAAACAGTGCAAAGATCGTTCCCGGTGCAACCACATAATGAAAATGACCGATAACATAATATGTGTCATGTAAATGAATATCAGCTGCTGCCAATCCCAAAGGAAGCCCTGTGAGACCTCCAATTCCAAACATGGGCAAAAATGCTAACGCGAAGAGCATGGGTGTATTGAATCGAATTGATCCTCCCCACAATGAAATGAACAATGCCGACAAAATAATTACTGATGGAATAGAAATGATCATGGTTGTGGTCTGGAAAAATGCACTCATGGCATTTCCCATACCCGTGATGAACATATGATGTGCCCATACGATAAAAGACATGAAACCTAAAAAGATCACGGCAAATACTAATGACTTATAACCCCACAATGGCTTACGTGTATTATTTGCGATCACTTCACCAACAATTCCCATTGCTGGCAAGATCAAAACGTAAACTTCTGGATGAGCAAGAAACCAGAACAAGTGCTGCCATAGTAGAGGGCTTCCTCCTCCACTTACATCCAGCATTTCTCCAGACACCACAAGTCCACTGGGTAAAAAGAAACTAGTTCCGGCTATTCGATCCATCAACTGTAATACTGCTGCTGCTTCCAATGGAGGAAAAGCCAAGACCAACAGGAACGATGTCACAAACTGTGCCCAAATGAAAAACGGTAACCTCATCCACGTTAATCCAGGTGCACGAAGTTGAATGATCGTCGTAATGATATTTATAGAACCTAAAAGTGAAGAAGTGATCAAAAAGACCATTCCAACGAGCCAAAATGTCTGTCCAACTTCAATGTCTGCTAGCGGTGGGTAAGATGTCCAACCGGAACGTGCAGCTCCTTCAGGTGAAAAGAAACTGGCGATCATGATCACACCACCAAGGCCATATCAGGAGCACCAATCTGCAAAGGAACAAAATAATTTCCGAAAGCACCCACTGCCAGAGGAACAACACCCAGAAAGATCATGATGGTTCCATGCATAGCGCCAAGAGAATTATAGATCTCAGGTAATAGAATACCCCCATCACCTAATAATTTTCCAACAATTGGTACTGCTTCTTCTGGATAGGCCAATTGCCAGCGCATAACCAGCATCAGGCAAAAGCCAACTAATAAGAAAATGAGACTGGTAATTCCATATTGAAGTCCGATGATCTTATGATCAACGGAAAAAATATATTTTCGCCAAAAACCTTCTTCGTGGTGATGGTCGTTACTCATTAATGATCCTTGGTTTTCTAAAAATGTTTCAGATTATTGTGTTAAAAATAAGTATGAAATTTAATGATTATTCTCAATATGAAGAATCAGAAAAACTTAATATTCTGACTCATTTCATTTCGTTTATCTATCACCCGTTTTGCAAGGTCATCCAGCGGTTCTGAAGCCAGCATATCTCGTAATTGAGCCCGAATCGGTTTCCACTGTTCTTGCAAAGGGTACGCTAATTTTCGCATTTAACTACTGTTGTTTTAAGGGATGAGATTCCTCTAAATTCCCCGGCTTTTAATAAGCATAAAATTGATAGATAGGAGTAATCAAAAATGAGAAAACTTATTTCTACACTAATCATTGTTACTATGGCTTCTGCCCTTTTCGCTGGTGACCTTGTTGGAACAGTTACCTATGAAGGTAAGCCACCTAAACGCAAAACGTTGAGAATGGATTCAGATCCTGTGTGCGGTGCAGCGCATAAAGAGGCCGTTAGAGCTGAAAGTTTCATCGTTGATACAAGTGGAAACTTGGCCAATGTTATTGTGTATTTAAAAAATGTATCACCTGAATCACCTCCATCTGAAGCTGCGGTTCTGGATCAAAAAGGATGTATGTACATTCCTCATGTTTTGGGAGTGCAGGCAGGTCAAGAAGTGAAAATTTTGAATAACGACCCAACCATGCATAACATCCATGGCCTACCGAAAGTGAATAAAGAATTCAATTTTGCTATGCCAAAGACAGTAAAAGAAAAGTTAATTACTTTTGATAAGTCAGAAGATGTCTTCGTTGTTAAATGTGATGTGCACCCCTGGATGAAGTCTTATGTTCAAGTGTTTGATCATAGCTATTACGCAGTAACTGGTTTGGATGGAAAATACTCTATCTCTGGAATCCCAGCTGGAGAATATGAAGTGATCGCTTGGCAGGAGAAATTTGGATCAAAAAGAACACTGTCACAAACCGTATCCATCGATGGTGATACAACTACATTGGACTTTACATTTACACGTCCCAACAAAAAGTAAAGCTCAACTTATATTTCATATAAACAAAAAACCCCCTTTTCAGGGGGTTTTTTATTTTACATAATGATGATTATAATTATGCCTTTTTCAAGCTAGAGCAGCTCTTCTTTTCAGATGCAGAACAAGTACCTTTCTTTCCTTCACTGCTTGCAGTACTGTTCGCTTTGCTGCAGCCTTCTGAATCTGCTTTAGAGCATCCTTTCTTATTGCATTCTGCTTCCTTAAGAGAACAATGCTCCTTTGCTTCAGCGGAATTTTTTGCACAACATGCTTTTTCCTCTGAAGTACATTCTTTTTTCACTTCTTTAGTATCGGTATTGGCAGCAACATATCCGATCGATCCAATACTTACAATCAATGCTGCAGTTACAATTCGTTTATTCATCATTATTTTCCTTTTTCATTTATTATTTACAAAATTGATCTGATCTACCAATCGTCTCCCCAATCATCTTCATCTTCTTCCTCAATGATAAATCCATATCCAACTTCTTTTAAGTGATCTTGTACAATTCTCGTAATGTCTTCTTTTCCATGAAGTTCCCAAAGATAATCTACGAGCCCCTGATAAAGCTTTGTAGAGTCACCATCCATATTTGCCACAGCACGTCCCCAATTTGCCACTACATCATTTTTAGGTTCTTCAGTAGGTATATAAGGAGCTGGCATTTTAGTCCCTGGAATTACATCTTGAGGATTACTGAAAAATTCCAATAACCATTCAGGCCGCAATCTATCTTTTGTTAATACCAAGTTTGGTGCCCACGTTAATGCTGCTTGTTTTGGTTTTTGATCACCATAAAAATGGCAGTTTGTACATGCACCTAATTCCTGGATCTTATCACCGGCCTTGTAATAATCAGATCTATTACTGGATGAATGTGAAAGTTCATATGTAAGAGTTTGACCATCTTTTTGTTGGAAATAATCGATAAAAGCATTCCATTCCGCATCAGTGAAATCAAAACTGGGCATCCTAACTTGGAGGTTTGGACGGATCATGGTGATATCTTTGAACCAGTTCAACAACCATTCCGGCTGTGTTTTTCTTCCTTGAGAATCCAATAATGGAGGTGAAAAACTTTGAACAATACTCATATCTTCTGCATTGGTTGCGTCGGCTACTTCTTCTAACCAGTCAGAAGTAGTTGCCCAGATGGCACCGCCTTCTCCATCGATCTTATGACATCCCATACAATTGTTGCTTTGGATAAGCTGTTCACCGGCAATGAGAGCCAAATTCTTTTCATTTACTTCGGGTAACTTTGTTGATGGTATTTCATCTTTTACAGATCCCATTATTACTGTGACCAACGCATCGATCTCATGTTGAGTCAATCCAAAATCAGGCATCCGTAATTTGTTTAATGGTTTCCGGTTCATCATTTCATATGATCCATCTTCTTGAGGGATCATATCATAGATCCGTGGATCTTTCAGCTTGTTCTCAAACCAATCCCAACGAGTATGGGGTATATCATGATGAAAAAATCCAAAATCAAGCTTGGTGATGAGTTTACTCCCTTCAAGAGTTAAGCTGGTTCCGATTGGCTTTGCATCTTCAAATCCTGGAATATTATGGCATCCGAAGCATCCATATTGGCCGATAAGTCTTTTTCCATTATAATCTAATTTTTCATGGACAGTCATTTCTGCGAGTTTTGCATTCACTTGATCGCTTCTCAATTGCTGGCTCATGAAATCGCCAGCTATGATATCCAGCATGCTCTCATCAATTTCGGGAATGTTGTTTGAATCAAAACCTTTATGAGTATCTTGAATTAAAAATGCAGCAATGTCTGATGCTTCCTGTTTCGTTAGTCGAAGATCAGGCATTTTAGTTTCAGGATGAAAATTTGCTGGATCTTGCACCCAATTATAGATCCATTGTGCAGTGGTCTTCGATCCCAGTCCTGTCAGGTTGGGACCTTGTTCTCGACGTAATGTCTGGATAGTAGTGGACTCTTCTGATTCAGGATCAGGTTGGATCTCATGGCACCCCAAACATCCTACTGAAGATACCAGCATTCTTCCATTATCAGGATCCCCTTTTGGCATCCGTGACATTTTATACTCTTCACTCTCACTGAATAAATAGGATGTCATGGAATGTATTTCCTGTCCAGCCCGCTTAATAGAAACAGGATCACTATTATTGGTCACATTAAAAAAATGAGGCATCCACGTATTATGACGAAAACCTCTGGGGTCATTGATCCACTTCCATGTCCAATCTTCCGTTGTTTTTGAGGCGATCTTTGCTAGGTTCGGTCCTATTTTTGGTGTATCCTCCCATCTGTCCATCTGGTGACAACCAAAGCACCCTGATCGTTCGATCAGCGCCATACCCAACGATAGATTATCTGCCCCCTTGATCGGCATATTTCCGCTATGACATTTAAAACAACCGGCCTCCATATTCTGCTTCGTGAACATCGGATTGTTCCAATGGTGCATAGGATGCCAATGATACTGTTCTTCCCACTCCATTGCTTGTTCTTGGCTTGAGGGTGAGTGGGCAGATGTGTTAAAACTTACTCCTCGGCTACGACCGGCGTGGCATGTGGTGCATCCAAATTCACTCATAGGATGAGGTGAACTTGGGCCGACCATTTCATCTAAACGCGGATGGGTGGTATAGGGCTGTGGCGCATCTTCAAATCCTTTTTTGTCAATACCAACATGACATGTCATACAACGATCTACTTTTGGCATTCCCAAATAAACCAGATCTTCTTTAAGATCATTCACGACAACCTGCTTCACCTCATAATAAGGATCAATAAAATCCAAGACGGGGAGATCTCTTACAATATTACCGATCTTGTTTGCAAAGGTCATGGAAGCAGGATCAGTTTTTTGAAGTTTTCTTAATGTCAGATCCCTTTTTCTGCTGATCGAATTTATTGCATCAACAAACGTTTTTTGTTCTGTATGATGATCCGTTAATTGTTGTTGAAGACCTTCCAGTCGTCCAACCACTTCTTCCAATTCTAATTTGAAATTTGAAGTGAGTGTATTTAATCTATTGTAATTTGATAATGCAGATTCCAGGTCTCCATGCCCATGTTGTGCCTGATCTGCTGTGTATTTAGCTACATCCAGTTCAGCTTTCGCAAATTGATGATTCTGATTAACTCGGTATCGTTCTGCATCCACTTTTTTGATCTGTTCATTTAGTTTATCGATCTCATCTTTTTTAGCATTTAATGCAGACTCTGCTTTTAGAAGATCTTCTTCAAGAGATAAAAATTCATCATTCTTATCCAATGCAGTATTCAGTCCCTCTAACTCACCTTTGATAAATTCAATCTCTAATTCCCTAAATTCCTTTTGATATTTTTTCCAAGGGCGATTGTAATCATCTACAAAAACCAAAATAAATATCCCCACAAACACAATACTGGAGATGGCAAACCACTTATTGAGTTTTAAAATATTATAATATCGTTCCTGTTGGTCGATCATGTTTTAATACACATTAAAAATTGAAAAAATATTCAGGTATTGCTATGATGTATTTCAAATTGAAGATCCATCGTAGATACATTTTGATAGGCAGTGTCAAGGCAATAAGGATCAGTACGATAAACACTGAATATTTAAATACACCTAATCGTTCATATATCTTTTTACATATCGTTTTAGCCAATAGCGGTGGTAAGATCATGAAATAACCCAGAGTGACAATGATCCCCCAGATCTCTCTCAACAAAATATTTTTTGGTAAACCGGTCTCCAGCCATTTGATGTAGATATATTCAGAGAAATTTATATTTGTTAATGCTTCCAGTTTATGGATATCCCAATATTCAAATGGACCAAAGAAATTCCAGTTTGGACCTCGGAGTACAGTTCCTACAATAATGAGCATATCCCAAAGGACCAGCCATCCAAACATGAATAATGAAATGGACAACATTCGATTTTTATAACTGTAATAACCTGATCCAGCAGGTTCATTATCGATAAAAGGAATGGCGATCAAACCAACAATGATCAAACTAGGGAGAACCACCCCAGCCATCCATGGATCAAAGTAGACCAACATTTCCTGTAGTCCCAAAAAGTACCATGGTGCTTTTGCAGGATTGGGAGATTCGGTAGGATTAGCGGGTTCCTCAATAGGTGCCGGTAATCCTATGGACCACACAAGTAAGAATGCCGAACATAATATCAATGAAATAAATTCGATATAGACGAGGTCAGGCCAAACGAGAACTTTGTCATTGGGTGCATCATAATGCTCATCGATAGGCTCCCCTCTTTCTAACCGTGCATCATTTTCGTAGGCCTGATGCATGGAGAGCCAAGTAAAGAAATATACCAAAAAGATCAATCCGGAAATGGGAACATTATCCGGTTTTAATACAATAGATTTGAAATCAGGATCAGATAGTCCAAATACGAAAAATGCCACCATCAAAATTGCAGCTATCAACATGGCCTTTTTTGACCACAATACATACAATTTTAATCGTCTGTTCCATTTATCCGTCCAATCATTTATGGGAAAAATGAAAAAGAACACCACCAACGTAAATGTAAACAGGATCGTCGGATTCGATATGACGTCAATTGTATGTTTAAATCCTTCCATGCTATACCGGAGTTGAAATACCGCCGTCTTTTCTTATTCGCCAAAAATGAACTGCCATAAAGATCATGATTATAAAGGGTAAGCCGATACAATGAAGAACATAAAATCGCAATAAAGCAGCTTCACCCATGAATCGACCACCGATCAAAGCAAACCGAGCATCACTACCCATAGTAATAAAGTTGATATCTCCAATTGCCAGCAATGCCGCGCCAGGCCCTTCATATCCTAGAAAAGGTGCTGCGCGTGCCATATTCGAACCCACTGTGATGGCCCAGATGGCTAACTGATCCCATGGCAACAAATATCCTGTAAAGCTTAATAACAATGTTAACAGTAATAAGATCACACCAACTGCCCAATTGAACTCACGAGGCGGTTTATATGATCCTGTCATAAATACTCTGAACATGTGCAGCCATACAGTAATGACCATTGCATGTGCACCCCACCTATGTACCTCACGCATGATCCCAAAGGGCACCTGTTCAGCAAGGTCTATAATATCTGTATATGCATATTCAATAGTGGGCCTGTAATAAAACATGAGGAGAATACCTGAAATCGTAAGGATCAGGAAAATGAAAAAGGATAATCCACCCATGCACCAGGTAAATTTTAATTTAACAGCGTGTTTAGGCAAACGAACCGGGTGCAGGTGCAAAAATACACTGTTCAATACAACCATCATCCGCTGGCGACGGCTTTTGGGAACACCTCCTCCCCGAAAAATTGATTTATAAAATTGAGTTTTACGAAATTTTTCCATTATTCAATATTCTTCATTTTTATTACACTTTCAAAAAAGCTTCCGGATCTGACCATTGGCCCTTTTCCTGCTGGAAGATCTTTGTTTTATCTACGATGATCTGACCGTCATCTGCCAATAAAATTTTAAAACGTTCTAGCGGTCGCGGTGCCGGGCCTTCAAAATTAATACCTGATTTGAAAAAACCGCTTCCATGGCATGGGCATTTGAATTTTTGCTCTGAACCCAACCAGTTCGGCGTACATCCAAGATGTGTACAGTTTGTTGACAAGGCATATATTCCTTCATCATTTCGTACAAGCCAGACTCCATATTTATCTTTCCAACGAAGATCCACTTCACCGATCGTATAATCTTCAGGGTAACCGGCACGAAATGTTTGCACTGGTTCAAAAAGGACATTGGGGAAGAAAAATCGGAGCATCATGGTAAAAAACCCACCTGTCCCAGCTATGAAAGCAAGCCATCCAATGGACAACCATGAAAAAAATGAACGGCGTGACATTTGGCCATCACCTTCTGCTTTTCCTAATGCCGCCGGGGGTCGTCGACCAGGATCTTTTGTGGCAGATTCAATTACAGTTTTGTCAGTCATACAATTTTTAATTGGAAAGTATGTTTCGTGCGGTTTCCCTCACTTTCATACTTCTGTCATTATCTTTTAGATCAATCAGAATCTTTTCAATTTCTGAATCCATAATGTTAGGAACAACTTGTATTGCTACTAACATGGCTTGATCCTGCTCAACGGGATCAATATTAGAAAAGGAATCTAAATATTTTCTATCTAATAGGTCTATCAATATTGCTCTTCCACTAGCATTTTTTATCTTGGCCAAAGCAACAGCAGCATCCCACCTTACATTTACTTCATGATCCTCTAAAGCATTTATAAATATATCAGTCGCAGCTGGATCATAGAAATTCCCAAGAGCAATGATCGTTTGAAGCCTCACCTGTGGATCAGAATGATCAGCAACATTTATCAAATGCTCAAATGCAGATTGATCCGCTATAAGACCCAATGCATATGCACATGAAGCCACGACCGATTCATCTGTATCATTTAACGCTTTGATCAGTGTTTCACAATAACGAGGATCTTGAGTTCTTCCCATTGCCATTGCAAGGTAAGCACGGATCCTTGAATCTCTTTCATGGGAAGAATATTCAAATGTTGAGATCATTTCATAAACAAAACGATCATCTCTTGGAACCATTTCTGGATTTGATAGGATCTTTGATAATTCAAAGGCACCTTGCCATCGTTTCGTGGTTCCACCCGTTTTAACATGCTCCAAATAATCTTGAGCTGTATTGGGCTCCACAGTCAGGATCTTTACCATGAGGAAAACCAATACAGCAAAGATTGCGATCAGGAAAGGAACAACAAAAAAACTGTGAATGATTACGCGTAGGGTAGATTTCTTTTCCGGCTCTTGTTCTGTGACTTCGTTCTGTTTTATTTCTTCTTTCATCTTACTGTGCCGCGGAAAGGAGTCGAACCTTCACACCCAGAGGGCACCAGATCCTAAATCTGGCGTGTCTACCAATTCCACCACCGCGGCATTTTCTTCTCTAAAAATGCGGGCAAATTTACGATTGTTCAGATAGTCTATAAAAAGAAAAAGGGCAGGAATTCCTGCCCTTTTTTTATTGGTGAATGAAAATTATTTAAGATAGATCAATTTCTTGGATTGAACCTGACCCGCAGTTTCAAGTCTATAAATATAAACTCCTGCGCTCACATTTTGTCCATGATGATCTTTTGCATCCCAAGAAACAGAACGAGATCCTGCAACGTCAAATCCCCTGAATAATGTCCGGATCTGTCGTCCGTTCAGATCAAATATTCGAAGATCTACAAAACTTGCTTCTGATAATTCATATCGGATCTGTGTAGTAGGATTGAATGGGTTTGGAAACGCCGGATGCAACATTATCCGAGTTGGCAATTCGACCTCATCATCAATACTTAGGTTTGCATTTAATACGGCATGACCTGATGAAGCTGAAGTCAAGAGGTTCAAATTTACATCGGCAGAGTTAGCCTCATCGACCCAAGCGATCACATCGCCAACAAAACCAGTATTCATCCTAATATCATATGAAACTTCAAGGATCTCACCGGAGCCAACAGAAATTCCTGATGCAAGATCATAGGCCAAAATATAGCCGTTGCCATCCTCGGTTTCACCTGATTGACCATCCACTGACCCGTCAAATCGGCCGGTTGCGGACACATCAGTTATTTCTATACCTTCAGGAGCCTCACCTAATCCAAGCTCAACCACATATATGGGTTCTGTATTTTCCATTTCTATTGTAAATGTTTGAGCTGACTGATTTACAGACCCAATTGAATAAATAGAAGCTGGAGTACCTACATAGACCTTACTCTCAAATAACTCCACATGCATAGGAAAATTATTTTGATCTACCACTACTACTT
>LUMJ01001010.1_pt1 | contig 12845 bp, 17 predicted proteins | sample 729631 | NCBI WGS metagenome assembly LUMJ01 (sample SAMN03860266, study PRJNA289734) | marine metagenome | biome: seawater column; feature: ocean; material: water; isolation source: Red Sea water column Station 22 - depth 500m | place: Saudi Arabia: Red Sea | collected 2011-10-15 | depth 500 m | reverse complement strand
CTCATTTACCGTCATGGTAACGCGGGGCAGATATTCGCCACGTTCCAAATCGACTTCGACGGATTTAACCCACTTATTCGCGGCTTCTCTGCTCGTAAATGACTGCGTGGCTTGCGGGTAACCTCTACGCCTTACTTGAGCGTGGTATCTACCATTACGCTTTCTGATGCTGGCCATATCGTTTCTCCTGTTGTGCCATAGTTGTGCCACAGAAGAAGCGAGTGAGCGAAAACGCTACAAAACTAGGCTCCAGTGTTCGCACACAGCCGAAGAATGTTGCCTGTGTTGGGTGATATCCAGGGATGAACCAGAACGATGTTAAACATCATCGGTCAGGTTTTTCAGTCGGTATTGTGTGTCGTCAGAAGGGCTTAAAAACCACCAGCAGGACGCTAGCAACTAGAACCAGTACTGGAAACTCGTTGAACCAGCGATAAAAAACGTGGCTGTGGGTATTGTTGTCCTTCTGAAAATTTTTGAGTATGCGCCCGCACCACAGGTGATAGAGCACCAGCATGATGACGAGTATCAGCTTGGCCACGAGCCAGCCGCTGCCGGCACCGATGTCGTAACCAAGCCACAACCACGCCCCGAATAGAATCGTCAGGATGCCGCCCGGTGTTGCAATGCCAAAATAAAGTTTGCGTTCCATCGTTTCAAACTGAGCGGATGTTGCTGCGTCTTGCGTCATCGCGTGATAGACGAAAAGGCGTGGCAGGTAAAAAAGTCCCGCGAACCAGGTCACCATGAAGATGATATGAAAAGCTTTCACCCAGAGCATGACAAATACCGTTATGGGCTTGAGAGATTACCTAAATTGCCCTATCCGAGCACGTTTTGATGATCGACTGTAGTCGTCGTTGTGCGGGCATCATATCATGCAGTGGCCATCAATCCGTCTCGGGCAGAAAAAGTGCGATGACATCATCGAGAAAACGATAGCCCAGGTCCGTTGTCCGGACTCGGTTGTTGCTGATGTTCAACAGACCCCGTTTTGCTGCGTTTTCTGCGGTGCCAAGAAGGCACTCGGCGGAGAGCCCCGTGCGCTCTGAAAAGTCTATCAGCCTGAAACCGTTCTTAAGCCTTAATGCGTTCAGTACAAACTCAAAAGCGATTTCTTCGGCGCTCGCTAACGTCAAGTTGCTGCCGGACTGACCGGCTGTCACCATTGCCATGTAACGGTGGGGGTGTTTTTCATGCGCGTAACGCCCGATCCCATCGGGACTGGTCACCTTGCCATGTGCACCGGCACCAATACCCAGATAATCGCCGAAGGACCAGTAGTTCAAGTTGTGCGAGCAATGACTTTCTGGGCGCGCAAACGCCGACACTTCGTACTGTTCATAACCTGCAGAGATCGCAGTTTCCTCGAACAGACTGCGGATCTGCCAGCAGGTTGCTTCGTCAGGTAGCGCCGGTGGCTGGGCTGCGAACCGTGTGTTCGGTTCGAGCGTCAGCTGGTATAGAGAGAGGTGGTTCGGCTCCAAGGCAATCGCGGTGTCGATGTCCTGAGCTGCAAGATCAACGGTCTGTTCCGGCAGGCCGTGCATGAGGTCGATGTTCACATGGGCAAATCCAGCCTGCGCTGCCATGTCTACGGCCTGAAGTGCCTGCAGGCCGTTGTGTATCCTGCCCAAGGTGAGGAGCTGTGTATCGCTGAAACTCTGCACACCCAGCGAGAGTCGAGTCACACCGGCGTTGTGGTAATCACTGAAGCGGGTGACATCGGCCGAACCCGGGTTGGCCTCTAGGGTAATCTCGACATTTGCTTGAAGGCCGATCTGTTTATCCGCTTGCTCCAGCACCTGCGCGATGGTACCGGCTGAAAACAAACTGGGGGTACCGCCACCAAAGAAAACAGACGCCAGCTGCCGGCCCTGCGCATAGTGTGATATAGCCTCCAGGTCATGGAGCAATACGTGGCAGTAATCTTCTTCGGGCAGGGTCCCGCGCAAAGCGTGTGAATTGAAATCACAGTATGGACACTTGCTTTCACACCAAGGGAAATGCACATACAGCGACAGCGGGGGCAACGCCAGCGTTTTATCCAGGGCGTTCACAAGGGCTCATCCTTGTGGAACACGCAGCCGGTTCAGCTGGCGGCGTTCACGCTTGCTGGGGCGACCCTTCGCCGGATGCGAACCTGAGCGCTGGAGTTTAAGCTGTGTTCTGAGGGTTTCTCTGGCTTCGATGCTCTGTTCACTTTCGTCATACAGGGTGACAGCGTGACCCGCACTCACCCGCGTTTCGCTCAGGGCAGTGACCTGGATGGCATAACGAAAAGCGGCCTTTCGGATTCGGACCTGATCACCGATGCGAACAGACTTGGCGGGTTTAGTGCGTTTGTTGTTCAACAGCACACGGCCCGAACGAACAGCGTCTGCAGCCATCTGCCGTGTCTTAAAAAAGCGGGCAGACCACAGCCACCGGTCGAGTCGGACCCCATCCGTGTTGTCCATGCATTAGAGTCCTGTCGCTAGGGTTGATCGAGATGCTTCAAACCAGGCTGCAGAGTGCAGCAGTGCTAGAATCTGTGCAGATGTCTTTGCCCACGAACCCATGATCCGGTTGTCGTCAGTACTGCTGTCTTTGATCGGTCTGATCATAGCAGGACCCAAGAGCCAGGCGCTCGACAATTTTGAAATTGAAGCAGGCGGGTTCTGGTCGTTGGTCGATACGGTAGACCTGCTTGACCCACGCCAGGATGTATCGACGATCTCAGTCGAAACCGGACTTGTGATAGAGCCAATGCCATTTATATCGTTACGTGCAGCCTACCGTTATCACCTGACGGACTACACCGACTCACTGACATGCCATGACCGGCGTGAAGTGACCGACGGGTTTCTTTTCGCGGGTTGAATTCGGTGGTGATTTCCACGCACACAATCACCCAGCAGTTGACGCAGCACCAGCCGGTGTTGTCTAACACGGGCGATAGCCACGCGGCCGTTGCTTTGATATTAGATAGCGCGGCTTCCACGGACGATCCGGAAATTGTTTTCATCGAACGTGCCCGAGTACCGAACGATCCGTGGTCGGGGCACATTGCATTTCCCGGTGGACGACGTGAACCGGGCGATCAGCTGCCGCTGGATACAGCTGTACGGGAAACTGAAGAAGAAATTGGTGTTGATCTGTCTGCAGGCCAGCTTCTTGGCCAGCTTGACGATTTGACAGGCCGTCGTTCACATCACTTGGTGGTGTCCTGTTTCGTCTTTATGATGAGCAGTGTTGGACCGTTCCGTCAGAATCACGAAGTAGCTGATGTCTTCACCCTGCCGATATCTCGGTTGCTAGAGATAAAACACCAGACCGAGGTGCAATACGAAGCTTGGCAGGGGCAAGTGTTTCCCGCTATTCGGCTGAGTGATCATGAGGAGCCGATTGTCTGGGGCTTAACCTACCGGTTCTTGGAGAACTTTTTTGCGTTACTTGGCCATCACTTGCCGCCATCTTAAGCGGATCAGAACGCTATTTAAGTATTGATAGGACCCCAAAGAAACGGCTATGGTCAGCCACTAGGCTGTTAACATCAGTTATTACGAACGCGTTACCGAGTAAGGTAAACCCATGAACAGAGCGAACCAACGAGCAGCGGACCAGATGCGGCCAGTCTGTTTCGACCGCGGCTTCACACGACATGCAGAGGGCTCTGTATTGATTGCATTTGGTGATACGCGGGTGTTGTGTACCGCCAGCGTGGACAGTACCGTACCCCCGTTTTTACGTGGCCGTGGCCGCGGCTGGGTGACAGCAGAATATGGCATGTTGCCCCGCTCAACTCACACTCGGACGCTACGCGAAGCGACTCGTGGCCGGCAGAGCGGCCGGACCCTTGAAATACAGCGGCTGATCGGTCGAGCTCTGCGCCAGGCAGTGGACCTCGATGCGTTGGGCGAACGAACCATTACCGTCGACTGCGATGTGTTACAGGCTGACGGGGGCACACGTACCGCGTCGATTACAGGCGGCTGGGTGGCCCTGGCCGATGCCCTCGACGGGCTGCTAAGAGCTGGCGCCCTGTCTGAAACACCGCTCGTTGCCCAAGTGGCCGCAGTATCTACAGGTATCGTTGATGGGCAGGTGTTGCTGGACCTCGATTACAGCGAGGACAGTCGAGCAGACACCGATATGAACTTTGTTATGGATAACGAAGGTCGTTTTATTGAGGTCCAGGGAACCGCCGAGGCGGCTCCCTTTACGGAAGGCGAACTTCGGCAACTGACGGCAATTGCGGCAAAGGGCATCAGCCAACTTACCGACCTGCAGAACACAGCACGACAATCAGAACAGATGTGAACATGGAGATTGTGCTGGCATCGAACAATCGCGGCAAGCTCGAAGAGCTTCGAGCCCTGTTGAACGGAACGGCGATCAATTGTATCCCTCAAAGTGATCTTGGTGTGCCAGAAGCGGCGGAGACCGGACTCTCGTTTGTCGAGAATGCGATCATAAAGGCGCGCCATGCCAGCCAATTTACTGGCTTGCCGGCAATCGCCGATGATTCCGGAATCGAGGTGGACGGGCTGAATGGTGCGCCGGGCATTCGGTCTGCCCGCTATGCCGGTGATAGCGCCTCTGATGCTGACAATACTGCCAAACTACTGCTCGGACTTTCCACTGCCGAGACCGGCAACCGACAGGCTCGTTTTCGTTGCGAGGTTGTGTTCGTGCGTCATGAATTGGACGCCTCACCTGTAATCTGCAGCGGAACCTGGGTGGGTCGGATCGCTGAGACGCCACGTGGTGAAAATGGCTTTGGCTATGACCCGGTATTTCTGGTGGGTAACGGACATAAATCGGCGGCGGAACTTTCTGCCGAAGAAAAAAACCGCATCAGCCATCGAGGCCAGGCTCTGGCCCAGTTGGTAGTGCGTCTAAAAGAGCTGGGGATAGGTTCTTGAGCCCGGGTGCGGGGTTACCCGTAAGGAAGAAAATATGAAGACGCTGGTACTGGTTCGCCACGGTCAGAGTACTTGGAACCTGGACAATCGCTTCACGGGATGGGTTGATGTAGATCTCTCCGAACGTGGTATCGAAGAAGCCAGGACAGCCGGTAATACATTGCGTGATGCTGGTTTTCGCTTCGACATTGCCATGACGTCGTATCTGAAACGTTCCATCCGAACACTGTGGCTTATTCAGGAAAGGTTAGATCAGATGTATCTGCCTATCCGGACAGATTGGCGACTCAACGAACGCCACTACGGCGCACTGCAGGGACTCAACAAGAAAGAAACCGCCGAGCAACATGGTGACGAACAGGTACTTGCCTGGAGACGGGGCTATGCGGTACGTCCGCCGGCACTGGCGGCAGATGATACCAGCCGCCCGGACGCTGATCCACGCTATGCCGGTATCAAAGGTCTCCCCGATACGGAATCTCTGGCAGATACGCTGTTGCGGGTCACCGAATGGTGGGACGAGACACTGGTTCCGTTATTAAGGAGCGACAGCCGACTGCTGATCGTTGCGCATGGCAACAGTCTGCGCGCGATGGTTAAATTTCTCGATCAGATGAGTGAAGACGACATATTGGAATTCAACATCCCAACCGGGATTCCAATGGTCTACGAGTTCGAAGACAACCTGAGCGTGATTCGTCGCTACTATCTCGCCGACGATGACAAACTTCAATCAGCTGTGGACGAAGTGCGCAATCAAGCCTCATCTAAGGAAAGATAAAACGATGACTGCCAACGGCCGGGTCGAAATTTACCAGGGCCGACTGATTGAGCTCGGACTGGAAACAGCAGTGCTTCCGAATGGTGCAACAATCGAGCTGGAAATCGTCAGACATCCCGGCGGTGCAGTTGTTCTGGCGCTGGATGATGCAGACAGGGTGTGTTTGCTGCGGCAGTATCGCCACGTCGTCGGAGACTGGATCTGGGAATTGCCGGCGGGTGTGATCGAGGCAGGTGAAGACCCGCTTGAGACCGCCCAACGGGAATTGCGCGAGGAAACTGGGCTAGTCGCGGTACAGTGGCGCGAGCTGGGAACAATGGTGCCTTCACCGGGATTTTGTAGTGAAGAACTTTTTCTTTATCAGGCAAGCACGCTCTCTCAAGTTGGTGCTGATACTCAACCGGATGAGCAGATCGAGGTCCATTGGTGTACGCTGGAACAGGTGAAGGCGATGGCGGTTGATGGTCGAATTCGTGATGCCAAGACGCTGGTGGCGTTATATCGACTCGGCTAGACCCGGCAGGTCGTTAGAACTCGGTACAAAATACAGGCTTAGTTCGGAAAATAGTCAGGCTCCTGGCCGCTTTTCCATTTGATGTTGCAACCCAGACTGGGAACCTGTTCAGTTGTCACGGGTTGGCCACTCAGGACCGCATCGACTGCGCTTTGTAGTGCGCTGCCGTCGACGGGTATATCGTTATTGGGCCGGCTGGCATCAAACTGACCCCGATAGACCAGTTTCCGCTGGCTGTCATACAAAAAGAAATCGGGCGTACAAGCCGCACGATAGGCTTTTGCCGTGTCCTGGGTTTCGTCATACAGGTATGGATAACTGAAATTGTGTGCCAGCGCTTCATCGGCCATTTTTTGTGGCCCGTCGCCAGGGTGGGTACTGATATCGTTAGCTGAGATCGCAACGATGCCCAGCCCCTGATCGGCGTAGCTACACGCAAAATTACTGAAGCAGTCGCGGATGTGGATCACGTAGGGACAATGGTTGCAGACAAAGGCAACCAGCAGTTCTTCCATGATCGATGCAAAGGCCACGGGTATTTCCTCCTAAAATTATCTGATAAATCAAACATATTTTAGCACGCCTCCTCGATATGGCGACCGGGGTAACGGCCTTATCAGCGTGAAAATGGCTACAATATCCGGTCTCAGGCAGGGGAGCGAAAAAATGGCGGCTCAAGGACAAAAACTGACCCATCTCAATGAGCGCGGTGAAGCGAACATGGTCGATGTCGGTAGCAAAGAAATTACCGAGCGGAGTGCCGTTGCTGCTGGAGAAATTTCGATGCAAGCTTCGACCCTGGCACAGGTGGTTGACGGGACCAATGCCAAGGGTGATGTGCTGGCAGTCGCCCGCGTCGCAGGAATTATGGCGGCTAAACGGACGTCGGAACTGGTACCGTTGTGTCATCCGCTCAGACTGACCCGGGTGGAAGTGTCCTTTGAGCCTGACCCGAAGAACAGCGCGATTGTCTGTCGAGCTGTCGCTGAGACCCGGGAACGCACGGGTGTTGAAATGGAGGCTTTGACTGCAGTCCAGGTGGGTTTGTTGACCATCTATGACATGTGCAAGGCAGTGGATCGTGAAATGATAATCGGCGCTGTGCGGTTGCTTGAAAAGTCTGGTGGCCGCTCAGGAAACTGGAAACGCGACAGTGAACAAACAGACTGAAGTAATCGTGCAACCCAGTTGTGAGGATGAATACGATCCAGCGTTGCTGCCAGTTGATGTTGCCCTGGCCCGAATCGCTGAAGCGATCACGCCAATTAGTGATATCGAGTGGGTACCGGTTCGAGGTGCCCTGAGCCGGATCTTGGCTGAAGATGTAATCTCGCCGGTTGATGTGCCCAACCACACCAATTCTGCTATGGATGGGTATGCTGTGGCAGCATCTGATCTTTTAGCCACAGATCTTAAGGTTATCGGTACAGCCTGGGCAGGCAGTGCATACACAGGACCGGTTGGTCCCGGTGAATGCGTACGCATTATGACCGGCGCAGTGATTCCGGATAGGTGCGACACCGTAGTAATGCAGGAACAAGCCGAGCGCATTGACGATCGTATCCGATTCGCACCAGGACAGAAACCAGGCCAGCACGTGCGGCGGGCGGGTGAAGATCTCGCTGCCGGTGACATCGCCCTGGTCCATGGGCGCTATTTGCTGCCCTCGGACTTGGGAATGGTCGCATCGTTGGGGATCGGGGAACTGGCGGTATTGCGTAAACCCAGGATAGCTTTCTTCTCCAATGGTGACGAGCTGCGGTCAATTGGTGAAACTCTAACATTGGGCGATGTTTATGATTCAAACCGTTACACCCTGCATGGGATGCTCACGCGCCTGGGCGTCGAATTTATAGACTTGGGCGTAATTCCGGATGACCGTGATCGCATACGAAAGACCTTTCACCGAGCTGCAGCAATTGCCGATGTGGTGATCACATCAGCCGGAGCCTCGGTGGGTGACGCGGACTATGTCAAAGAGGTGCTCGATGAAATCGGTGAGGTGAAATTTTGGAAACTAGCGATGAAACCGGGTCGACCATTATCGTTTGGGAAAATCGATCATGCCCATTTCTTCGGCCTGCCGGGCAACCCGGTTTCAGTGATGGTCACTTTCTACCAGTTTGTATTACCGGCGTTGCGGCAGCTAATGGGTGAGGAGAATTGGGCGCCTTTGCGGTTACCAGCGAGGACGCTTAACCGTCTAAAGAAAAGGCCCGGTCGAACTGAGTATCAGCGCGGTTATCTGGTGCAGGATGAGAGCGGTGAACTTACGGTGCACAGTACCGGAGACCAGGGTTCAGGCATCCTGAGTTCGATGAGTCAGGCCAATTGTTTTATTGTGCTGGACATTGACAGCGACGGTGCACAAGTCGGTGACATGGTGACAGTGGAACCCTTTGCTGGCTTGGTCTGATTATCAGCGATCAGATATTCGTCGATGCGTGAGGACGTCGAGCGCTGGGAAGCAAAGTACCAGGCTGCTAACCCAGATCCACAGCTCAGGACTGATCCCCTGCTAAGCTGTCACCTGGCAGACCTGCACTCAGCGGGATCAGCACTCGACCTGGCCAGTGGGTCCTGCCACAGCTCGGTATTTCTAGCGCAACAAGGATACGACGTTCTGGCGGTTGACTGTAGTGCCACAGGTCTTGCAATTGGCCGGCGGCTGGCACAGCGTGAACAGACAACAATTAAAACACTGGCAGCAGATCTCGATGAGATGACGCTGGATACGGAAGCTTATGATCTTGTGGTTTGTTTCCGATACTTAAACCGAGCACTTTTTTCCGGCATGAAAACCGCACTCAAACCTGGCGGCCTGCTGTTCTTCAAAACGTTTAACGCACATCATCTGGTGTCATCCCCGAAATTCAATCCGGCATACGTACTCCACCCGGGGGAGTTGTCCCAGTCATTCAACGATATGGAGATGATAGATCTGAACGACGGTGAGGATCCAAAAAATACTCAATCCTGGATAGTTGCCCGGCGTTGGTAATAGATATCTGCTGTGACTGAACGAAGTATCCAGGATTCGGCCCTCGAGACAATGTTCTGTGCGATCATAGCAATTGTGTGCGGATCGACGAAGTCGACTTGCAATCGGATGAGGTAATCTGTTGCCAGACCATCGGAAGGGAAGGCCTGATTCGCAGCAGTCCACATATAACCAGGTCGGATGAGGTTGCCTGGAACGTTGATAGTGTTCTTGTTGCCCAGGGGAAAAAAATGAATCGCGGGAAATTGATTATCGCTAATCTAACGCGCTGGCTAACCTTGACAACCGGGGTTATTTGTTTGACCGGCTGTTCTGGAAATTGGGGCTGGTATGTCATTTCACCGGCGACAGATCAAGGGATCATCAACATCAAGTTTCTGCTCGGCGGCCTTAAATTCACCATTTTACTGTCGGTGACTGCGATCGTAGTGGCGATAGTTCTTGGGTTGTTGATTGCGCTGCCCGGGATCTCGAAAAATCGAGTCGCAAAAAGTATCAATTGGACTTATGTGGAACTGATTAGGGCCACCATATCAGATTCTGCTTTTCAAGCCGAAATATTTCGTGCAGGTATCCAATCTATTGACCGTGGACAGATTGAAGCCGCGAATGCACTGGGGCTGACCTATTTTCAACGAATGCGTTTCATTGTTTTACCGCAGGCTATCCGGCGCATACTCCCCCCATTGGGTAATCAGCTGATTTACATGCTGAAAATGTCCTCGCTTATTTCTGTTATCGGGATGCAGGAACTCACCCGTCGGGCAAATGAACTGGTCGTTACGGAGTACCGCCCATTGGAAATCTATACTTTCTTGGTTCTGGAATACCTCGTATTGATTCTGATAGTGTCTTCGGGAGTGCGTTGGCTGGAGCGTCATCTGGCAATCGATGAAAACTAGGTGATTTTTTGATTAGAACCAGACAGCCATGATGTGAATTCGCTGATTAAGTCGCTTGCTGCCGCGGCAATCAGAGCCTCACCGTGTTCAATATCAGCGAGTTCCGAATGTGAACCAACCCGGCCGTCGGGAAAATCGCGTGCGTGTTCACTCGCGGGGCCGTGAAAATCGCCTGCGTGATCTCGGATGAACTCTTCACTCAATGGTGGCGGGGGCTGTTGGTTCGATGAATCAACCACGCGTACGCTGGCTTGGGTGATCGCGACTTCGGAGGGCGTACCATGCATGCCTTCCCAGTCACCGTAAAGTTCGTTGCGCAGCGTGTTTACGGCAGGATAATCCCACCAGCTTCGCAGCTTGACTTTTGGTGCTCGGTCATCGAGATCAAGATAAAGATCGTGCACTGCACTGCGCATGGGGGCTAGATTGGCACCATGGCCGTTCAACACGTAGATGAACTTGAACCCTTGTCTATGCAGTGATCTAAGAATGTCCTCAAACAGCTGAGCAAATGCTCGCGCTGTCACCGAAACCGTTCCGGCAAAGCTCATGTTGAATTGAGCTGGTGTGTAACAAAGTGTCGGCGCAATCAGCATAGTAGATTCTGTGGCTGCCCGTTCAGAAATAGTGGTAACGCAAAGTGTGTCTGTGCCAATCAGGCCAATTGGTCCGTGTTGTTCCAGGGAGCCGGTTGGCAGTACGATACCCGAACACTCTTCGAGATAATCGGCTACTTCTCGACTGGTTGCGGTCTCAAGTTTCAAGTTATCTTGCTCTTTTGTTTAGAGTCAATCCAACCTGCTACCGCAGCCCGGTTGTCATCAACCACCTGTTGAATCGTTTGGTCTTCATACAAAGCAGACTGCCATGCCTGAAGTTTAGCTGGAAGTTCGATTGTTTTTCCCAGTGCTGCGGACACGTCCTGGATCATAAACAGTGTTGTCGGATAGGCGCAGTCGCTAAGACACAACTGCTCTGCCCACAGATAGGGTGCTGGATCCACCAAGTTGGCCAGCCGTGACAGGCAGTCTGTTAGCACTGACAGCGCAGCGTCTGCTCGATCGGCTTCCGACTCACCGATAAATCCAAATAAAGCTCTTAGCGCGGGCTCAAGACGGGTATCGTGATACCGAGCAACCGACCGATGGTAGGCCCGTTGCTGAGAATCTGGCGCGCGCATGGTGGGTACCGGGCAGCAGTCCTCCAGATACTCGGCGATAGCATCGGAATCGTGGAGTACGAATGATCCATCCTGGATTGCGGGTACCGAGCCTGCGGCAATCAGCTTGTGGTAGGCATTCGAATGATAACTGCCACCAAGTGGCAGCTGTTCAACGAACTCGATAGTCTTCAACTTGAGGATGATCCGCACTTTCGCACAGTAAGTGCTTAAGGGATGCGCATAAAAGATCAAAGACATATTCAGTTTTCTGTCGGCGGTCAGTCAGAAATAAAAAAGCCCGCATGGCGGGCTCTTTTATATATTTTCAAACGAAGCGATGATGTCCTACAGTCCCCACTTAGCGCTCAGTTTATCGAAAAGCCCACGGGCTTTTTGAAGGCTTATCCAGTGGTTAACATAGTTGATCCAGACTTGGTCTGCCTGTGGCAAAAGAATCGCAAGCGGTGTGCGGGCTTTTGCTTGACCTACTGGCACGATCATCATCTGGGGATACTTGGCAATAAGTTTATAAGCTGCAATGTTTGATGTGATGTGTACGTCAGCCCGGCCTGCTAATACTTCCGAGAAGTCTGTTGCGGGTGCTTCGACGATTGAGTGTTCAGCTTTGGGAAAGAACGACTTTACATATTGCTCTTGGGTGGTGCCGAGGATTGCGGCCACGGTGACCCCTTCCTGATTGATGTCGCCCCAACCGTTAAACCGGTCAGCGTTCTTTTTAAGTATCAGCGGTAACTGGCCAACATCAACATAAGACATCGAGTAACCCGCAACTTTTGCGCGTTTAGGGTTAACGGAAGCTGATCCGGTCATGTGGTATTTGCCCGATGTGACACCAGCAACCAGTGTTTTCCACTCGGTTGGAACGTACTCAATTTTGACGCCAAGATCTGCTGCCAATGCGGTGCTGACATCAATATCAAAACCCTTATACGAATTGTCAGCAGGATTGCGCATCGTCATGGGATCCCAATCCCCCGTGGTACCAACCTTAAGAACGCCTTCTTTGAGTATAGTGTGGAGCAGTGAGTCTTGAGCCTGTGCCGTTTGCATTGCGGCCACGCCGACTAGGCAGGCCAGGAACCAAACATATCGTTTAAATAATTTCATTGTTGTCTCCTTGGGTGGGTCTACAGAGGTACATCTGGCTAGTACTTTATCATGAGGTGGGGGGCACGTACTTTTTGCAGCGTTTTTTTACGGACCGAGTTCGGTTTTCGTGGTTCAGATCTCCGGTTTCGAGCACTGTATCCGCAACTGCCCGACCAAATTCTTGACGTTGTAACGCATCCAACGTTATTGGATAGACAGTGTCCTGGGTGTAGGTTGATACCCATCCTTTATATCCCCGAGGAGGTTGAGGCGGATCATTGCCCTTCGCGACGTTACGAACGTGCCCTCTTAACAGTTGTCTTAATCGAGCCACGCCACTGTCGGAGCTCGCTAAATTCTCGCGGGCGTGTATCGCTATGGGGCGCTGCGAAACCTGCGCTTCAAAATCGCCTGGTTGTTGTTGGCGTTCGTGGTAAGAGCGTTCATCTTCGGTTTGACCGACAAAGC
>LUMJ01000690.1_pt1 | contig 12854 bp, 13 predicted proteins | sample 729631 | NCBI WGS metagenome assembly LUMJ01 (sample SAMN03860266, study PRJNA289734) | marine metagenome | biome: seawater column; feature: ocean; material: water; isolation source: Red Sea water column Station 22 - depth 500m | place: Saudi Arabia: Red Sea | collected 2011-10-15 | depth 500 m | reverse complement strand
CTTTAACCCTTGGGTCTATTGAGTTAAGACAATTTCTTAGAAGTGTAATATCAGTTTTAAAAGTTACTACTATTACTGTTAATTCTGACAGACTATTATTCATATTTTAGACTTAATTAAATATATACTTCTTTTTTTATTAATGTAAAAAACTTAAATGCAAAAAATAATCGTTACAGGAGGCCTTGGTTTTATAGGAAGTAATTTAGTTAAAATACTATTACAAAAAAATTATTATGTTATCAATTTAGATAAAATTAGCTATGCATCAAACTTTTATAACGTAAAAAATTTTAAAAATGATAAAAATTACAAATTTATTAAATGCAATATTAATAACCAAAAAAAACTACTATCAATCTTAAAAAAATTTAAACCTATAGGAATATTTAATTTAGCTGCAGAAACTCATGTTGATAGATCTATAGATAGTCCAAAAATATTTGTTGAAAATAATATTAATGGAACTTTTAGTTTGCTTGAAGTAATTAGAAAATTTTCTAGGTCCATAAAGAATTGCAGACTTGTACATATTTCAACTGATGAAGTTTATGGTGATATATTAAAAGGTAGATCTAGTGAAAAATATCCATATAAACCAAGTTCACCATACGCAGCTTCAAAAGCTTCTTCTGACCATTTGGTTTCATCCTATGTGAGAACATTTCATACAAACGCAGTTATTACAAATTGTTCAAATAATTATGGCCCTAGACAACATCCTGAAAAATTAATACCAAAATTAATTTATAATATCATACATAATAAAAATCTTCCCATTTATGGTAAAGGGGAAAATTCAAGAGAGTGGATATATGTTGATGATCATTGTAGAGCGCTTATCAAAATTTTTAAAGATGGAAAAGTAGGTGAATTTTATAACATTGGATCTAATAAAAATTTAAAAAATATCGATATAGCTAAACTATTAATCAAAATTGCAAAATCAAAAATTAAAATTGGTTCAAAAGTTAAAATAAAATTTATAAAGGATAGACCTGGTCATGATTTTAGATATGCTCTCAATAGTAATAAAGTTATGAAAAAATTAAAATGGAAACCTTTGATAAAACTTGAGACAGGTTTAAAAAAAACATTTTTATGGTATTTCAATAATAGCAATTATTATTCTACTCTAAAAAGAAAAGACATTATTCAAAGATTAGGAATTAAAAAATGATAAAAAAAGGTATTATTTTAGCTGGTGGAATGGGAACAAGAATGAGTCCTATAACAAAAGCTGTAAACAAACATTTGCTTCCTATTTACGATAAGCCATTAATATTTTACCCATTATCGATTTTAATGTTATCTAAAATCAGAGATATTTTAATAATTGTTAATAAAGGTCAATTAGAACAATATAAAAAAATTTTACCTGATGGAAAAAATTTAGGAATTAAAATTAATTACATTGAACAAAAATATCCAAAAGGTTTGCCAGATGCTTTTATTTTAGGTGAAAAATTTATTGGCAAAAACAATGTAGCATTGATACTTGGTGATAATTTTTTTTATGGTCAATATCTTTCCAAAAAGCTTTTGGATTGTGTAAAATTAAAAAAAGGTGCTAAAGTATTGTTACATAGAGTATCCAAACCACAAAATTATGGTATTGCTAAAGTTAGAAGAGGGAAAATTGTTATTATAAAAGAAAAGCCAAAAAAATATATTTCTGATTTAGCGATTACTGGTTTATATTTTTTTGACAATAAAGTAATTCAATACTCAAAAAAATTAAGACCATCAAAACGAAAAGAATTAGAAATTACTGATTTATTAAATAAATATAAATCCAAAAAAAAATTAAGCGCTGATTATATTGGAAGAGGTGGTGCTTGGCTTGATACTGGCTCTATTGAGGATTTTTATAAAACAAGTTTATTTGTATCTACGATTGAAAATCGACAAGGATTTAAGATTGCTTGTTTAGAAGAAATAGCTTTATTAAATAAATGGATAAATAAAAAAAATATTCTTCAAGCAATTAAGTTTTATGGAAATTGTAAATACTCAGAATATTTAAAAAAACTAATTTCTTAATGTTAATTAAAACTAGATTTAAAGGACTATTCTTAATTAAGAATAAAAAATTTAAAGATAAAAGAGGTTATTTTAAAGAAATATTAAAAGAAAAAAATATTAGAAAAAAATTTCCTTTTTTTGTAATGTCTTTTTCAAAAAAAAATGTAATTAGAGGTATTCATATTCAAAATGAGAATCCTCAAGGAAAATATATTTCAATATTAAAAGGTAAAGTATTTGATGTTGCATTAGATTTAAGAAAAGGTTCTAGAACTTTCGGTAAATACTTTTCATCTGTATTAAGTGAAAAAAATTTAAAATCCATTTATATACCTCCAGGATTTGCTCATGGGTTCTGTGCATTGGATAAAGAAAATTATGTAATATATAGTTGTTCAGAATACAGAAATGCTAATAGCGAAATAGGAATAAAATATAACGACAAAGAACTAAATATAAAATGGCCAATCAAAATGCCAATTATTTCAAAAAAAGATAATAAAAATATTTCTTTTTCTGAATACAAAAAAAAATTCATTAGATGAAAAAAAAAATATTGGTTACTGGTGGAGAGGGTAGATTTGCTAAAGTTTTAAAAAGTAAAAATAAAAAACTCAATCTAATTTTTGTAAATAAAAAATATTGCAATATCTTAGATGAATATTCTTTAGAAAAATGTATAAAAAAATATAGACCAAAGATAATTTTACACTGCGCTGGCTTATCAAGGCCTATGGCTATACATGAAAATAATATATCTAAAAGTATAGACTTAAATATAATTGGTACTGCCAATGTAACTAAATTATGTAAAAAATTTAATTTAAAACTAATCTATTTTTCAACTGGCTATGTATATGAAGGAACAAAAGGTAATTATTCTGAAAACGACCCAGTAAAACCATTTAATAATTACGGTTTATCAAAACTTGGAGGAGAGTGTGCTGTTTCAATGTACAAAAACTCTTTAATCTTAAGAATTACTATGACAGAAAAACCTTTTGTGCATAAAAAAGCATTTTCAAATTTAAAAAGTAATTTCATGTTTCATGAAGATTTAACCAAAATACTTCCAAAAATTTTAAATAAAAAAGGAATAATTAACATAGGCGGACCTTCTCAATCAGTTTATTCTTTTGCAAAAAAATTTAACCCAAAAGTTAAAAAAATATATGCAAAAAAAAATCTGCATTTACCACTCAATCAGACTATGAGGCTGAATAAACTTAAAAAAATATTAAAAAAATGATTGCCGGAAGCGGGATCGAAACACTGACCCAGCTTATAAGTCACGCTAGCGATTTTTTTAACTTGACATTTCTTATAAAATCAATTTAAAGATGCGCTATTGTTAGTTTTTTCTAACAATAAAGTTAAATTAAAAAGAAAGAAAATAAAATGAGTATAAAAGGAAAAGTTAAGTGGTTTAATGGAACAAAAGGATATGGTTTCATTGCAAGAGAAGATAATGAAAAAGATGTTTTTGTACATTCTTCAGCTGCTCAAGCAGCAAACTTGGAGTTAAACGAAGGTGACGCATTAACATTTGAAGTTGAAAACGGTGAAAAAGGTCCTTCCGCAGTTAATCTGCAAAAAGCTTAATCATATTTCAATAAATTTCAAATACATTTGGGGTGGAACTTAAAAAAATTTATAATATTTAATTTCTGCCCCAATGATTTTAGAAAAACAGCTTGGAACACCTGACGACAGAACGCCCTTTATAATTTATTATTTAAATTTAATTTTATTTGGTTTATAAAGCGCTATGGATTTTGCAACATCTATAAAAACATGCTTTGTCAAATATGCTGTTTTTTCTGGAAGAGCATCTAGATCTGAATTTTGGTGGTTTGCTCTTTTTGGTTTTATAGGTGGAATAGTTACTGTAGTAATAGATGTAATGATTTTAGGATATTCTGCTGATAGTCATGGACCTACAAATATAATTTTTAGTGTTATAACATTTCTTCCTTATCTTGCTGTTGGAGCAAGAAGACTGCATGACATCAATAAATCAGGTTGGTGGCAATTAATTTATTTAACTATAATTGGTATAATACTATTAATTATTTGGTGGGCTACTGTAGGAGAAAACAAAAAGAATATTCACGGTTCATCTATAAAATTGAAAAGATAATAAAAGTCCTGGGGCACAGAGTTACAGAACGCCCCTTTAGGTGATGCGACAAAAAGTTTTCTCTTTAAAATTTATTGAACACATTTTAAACAAAATTAGATTTTAAGTAGCGTGGCATGAATACATATAATACTTTCTTTGGTTTTTATGCGTTAAGCAATACTTCTATGTGGTTAGATTATGAAGAAAATAACAGGATAAACAAATATTAATATATGGTAAAAATTTTATTTTTTTCTTCTTGGTCTCTAACTCTAGTTTTATTGACAATAGCTATAGAATGGTAGCGGGAAGTGGGATCGAACCACTGACCTCGGGCTTATGAGTCCCGCGCTCTAACCAACTGAGCTACCCCGCCGATTAATTATTGTTGATTTATAGTGGTTTTTATTTCCTTTTCAACTCTTATCCACAACAAATAATTCATTTGAAATAATCTTATTCAAGGATAGTTTGTTCACCGTGAGAATTGAAGAAGAATTAAAACTTGATTATGCTGACGTATTGTTCAGACCTAAAAGAAGCACTTTAAAGAGCCGTAAAGATGTAAATCTACTTAGAACTTATAGATTTAAATACAGTAAAAATGAGTGGTCAGGAATCCCCATTATTGCAGCTAATATGGATGGAGTTGGAGAGTTAGGTATTGCAGAAACATTATCTGAATTTAAAATGATTACATGTTTAACCAAACAGCACGATGTTAGAAAATTAAAACAAAATAAAAAAATTAAATCATTTTACCAACATATCGCATTAAGTATTGGAATAAAAAAAGAAGATTTTGAAAATTTAGATAAAATTTTAAAGGAATTTAGTTTTTTTAATTTTATTTGCATTGATGTTGCAAATGGATATTCAGAACACTTTAGTAGTTTTATAAAATCTGTAAGAGATAAATATCCTACCAAAACTATTATTGCTGGAAACGTAGTTACGGCAGATATGGCACAAGAATTAGTTCTAAGTGGAGCAGATATTGTAAAAGTTGGAATTGGTCCTGGAAGTGTCTGTACAACAAGAATTCAAACAGGAGTTGGTTATCCTCAATTAAGTGCGGTTATAGAATGTTCTGATGCAGCTCATGGTTTAGGAGCTCATATTATTGCTGATGGTGGGTGTACTTGTCCTGGTGATGTAGCAAAAGGATTTGGTGGGGGCGCAGATTTTGTAATGTTGGGAGGAATGCTAGCAGGTCATGATGAAGGTAAAGGTAAATTAGTTAAAACAAATGGCCAAAAATATATTGAATTTTATGGTTCGAGCTCAGATGTTGCTAATAAAAAACATTACGGAGGACTATCTGATTACAGAAGTAGCGAAGGAAGAACAGTAAGAGTAAAATACCGCGGTAAAATAAAAGATACAATTTTTAATATTCTTGGTGGAGTAAGAAGTAGTTGTACATATGTTGGAGCTCCTTCTTTAAAACAATTAAGCAAGTGCACTACTTTTGTTAGAGTTGCAAGGCAATTTAATGATACATTTGCAGAATAATTAATTTAATAGAAAACTATAAAACTTTAATTTCATCTCCCATTTTAATATTTCCTGAAATTAAAATTTCACAACGAAGACCTCCTTTATTTAAAAACTCTTTGATTATATTATCTCTTCCCAAAATTTCTTGAAGATAATTACAAGGTCTACACAGATCATGAACCTGTATGTTTATTTGTCCTATAGATAATTTTTTTCCAATTAAATCGTTTAATCGAATATCTTTAGTAACCAAATTTCTTCTTAAGTCTAAATAAGAAAAATTTGTGTTAAATTTTTGATTATAATAATCAATATTTTCGCTTTCGATTAAAGTGATTTGTTTCCCGGGTTCATTAAAATCATGATAATTTCTATCTCCTTTAATTCCTTTTCCGGCTACTACCTCAATATTATTAACTTTTTCAATTTTTAATTTTTGATTATTTTTATTTGTAATACCAATTTCTATTATTTTGGACACGAAATTTAAATTCTATACAGTTATTACATAGATCACTAAAATTATTGATGCAATGATATAAGTTTATTTATAAGGAAACAATAATTCCGGTTACAACAATTGCTAATGCTGCCAAACCATAAAAAATTGTATCCTCGAATTTTTCTTTTTTGCGCGCCACTCTAGCTTTATTTAGGAGAACATTTATGTTTACTTTTTGGGATTTTCTAGAAGTTTTTTTAATAGATGGTTGAGTTCGATTAAATTCAGAATTTGTTACATGCTCTCCACTCATACAAACCATATTAAAGCATAAATTAACCTATATTAAAAGTCATATTTTTTTAAATTGGATTTTACGGAATATTAACTTATGTGATAAAATTAGTTTTTAAATACTTTTTATGTCCTTGGTGTTTAATATCTTAGATAAAATATTTGCATTATATTTTTTCTTCTCAACTTCGATATATAGTTTTTTATCAATAAGATATGCTAAATCACGTTCTAAATTTACATATCCAAATGCTATATTTTTTTTAAAATTAAATGAATAATTTCCTGATGTTGTTCTACCGATAATTTTATCCTCTAAATAAATCGGTTCATCATGAAGTAATAATGGTTCTCCCGGTTTGCTATTTTCTAATACAAGCATAACAAACTTTTTATTTTGTTTTTTGTCTTTAATTTTTATCAATGTTTTTTTTCCAATAAAGTTAACATTTTTTTTGTAGCTTATTGCAAACCGAAGGCCTGCTTCGTATTGATTTTCTTCTGGAGAAATATCGTGGCCCCAATGTAAAAAACCACTTTCCATTCTCATAGTGTCCATAGCAAGCATTCCACAATGAGAAATGTTGAATTCTTTTCCTTTATTGATTATTAAATTATAAATTTCTTTTGCTTCATTCATTTTAATATAAAGTTCGAAACCTAATTCTCCTACATAAGATAATCTTTGTGCCCATATTTCTTTATTGTTTATTAGGATTTTTTTACTTGTACCAAATTTAAAATTTTCATTAGAAAAATCATCATTTGATAACTTAAACATCAAACTTCTACTTTTTGGACCAAAAATACCAAGACAAGCTATTTCATCTGTTACATCTTTAAATTCTACTTCTTTAGATAAATATTTTAAAATGTGAAATTTGTCATGCTCTCTATTTGCTGCAGAAGTAACAATTCTAAAATAGTTTTTATCCATACAAACAACGGTTAAATCAGTTTCTATTCCTCCATCTTCATTTAACATTTGTGTGTAAGAAGTTTTGCCAATTTCAGTTTTAATGTTTGCTGTACAAATTCTTTGTAATTCACTATGTGTATTTTCTCCTTTTAAATCAAATTTTGAAAAAGCTGTTAGATCAAATAAACCAACATTTTCTCTTGCATTTTTTGTTTCAAATTCTACGGCTGGATACCAGTTTTGATAATTATAACTATATTCGAATTCAGGTTTTTCATTATTTAACGCAAACCACATTGGTCTTTCATATCCTGAAGACACGCCAAAACAAGCTCCAGCTTTTTTTAATTCTTCATGATAAGGAAAAAGTTTTTTGTTTCTGGATGTTTTATGTTGTTTAAATGGCCAGTGCATGCCATATAAATCTCCTAATGTTTCAGTGATTCTTTCTGTAATAAATTTTAATCCCGAATGAAATTTTTGAAATCTTTTTATGTCATATATAAACAAATCTTCGTTAATATGACCATTCATCATCCATTCAGCTGTTACTTTCCCAGCTCCGCCTCCACTTCCAATACCAATACTGTTGAATCCGCAGCAAACAAAAAAGTTTTTAACTTCTGGAACTTCACCTAATAATGTATTCGTATCTGGAGTAAAAGATTCTGGTCCTGCTAGAAATTTTCTAATTCCTACAGTTTCTAAAAGTGGAACCCTTTTAAAAGATGCTTCTAAATAAGGTTCAAAATGATCTAAATTTTCCGGGAATTCACCAAATGAAAAATCATTAGGAACTCTATTGGTTTTGTTAAAAGCTGGTATAGATTTTCCTTCAAAAATTCCTACTAATAGTTTCCCTGCATCTTCTTTTAAATATAATCTATTATCAAAATCTCTTAGAACAGCTAGATCTATTGGCAAGTCTTTAATTGGTTCTGTAATAATATAAAAGTGTTCAGCAGGATACAAAGGTATACTAACCCCAATATCTTCGCCTATTTGTCTTGACCACATTCCAGTTGCTAAAACTATATATTCGCATTCAATTATTTGATTTTTAACTTTGACCCCAGCAATTTTCCCATTTTTAATTAGAATTTTTTCGATTGGACTTTTTTCAAAGATTTTAACACCCTCTTCTTTTGCAGCTTTTGCTAATAAATTTGTTACACCTATAGGATCGGCTTGACCATCTCCTGGCATAAAAATACCACCTAATATGTCTTTTTCGTTAATTATTGGGTAGATTTTTTTTATTTGATCAATGTTTAATACTTCTGCATACACATCAAATAATTGAGCTGTGGTCGCTTGTCTTTTTAATTCTTGCCAACGTCCTTTTGTGGTTGCTATGGATAATGCACCGTTCAATTTTAGACCTGCAGAAAAACCTGTTTTTTTTTCTAATTCTTTGTATAAGTCTGTTGTATATTTTCTTATTTTTGTAATTGCTGCAGAAGGACCTAATTGACTGACTAAACCTGCTGCGTGCCAAGTTGTACCTGAAGTAAGTTGATCTCTTTCAAGTAAAATAGTGTCTTTCCATCCAAATTTCGCTAAATGATAAGCGGTAGAACAGCCTGCTACACCGCCACCAATTACAACAACTTTTGTGCTGCTTGGAATTTTTTTATCCATTGATTGTTATTTTGCTATAGCTTCGTTTGGAGATAAGTATTTATACCCAAAAACATCAGCAACTGCTTTATATGTTACATTTCCTTTATAAATATTAAGTCCTGCTAACAAATGTCTATCTTCTTTTAAAGCTTTTTCATAACCATCATCTGCTAGTTTGTTAAGAAAAGGCAATATAGCTTTATTTAGAGCCAATGTAGAAGTTCTTGGAACTCCTCCAGGCATATTTGCTACACAATAATGAACCACTTCCTCAACAATATAAGTAGGTTCGGCATGAGTAGTTGGTTTGCTAGTTTCTATACATCCTCCTTGATCAATTGCAACATCTACAATAACAGATCCTCTTTTCATGCTCTTAATCATTTCTTTGGTTACTAACTTTGGTGCTTCAGCTCCTGGAATTAAGACACCTCCTATTAATAAGTCACACTTAGAAATTAGCTCTTTTAAATTAGTTTTATCACTCAGTTGAGAAATTATTTTATCTCCAAAAATATTTTTTAGTTCTACAAGTCTTTTTTCTGATTTGTCTACAATATACACTTTTGCTTTCATACCTGTTGCAATTAAAGCTGCATTTTCACCAACAACTCCACCTCCGAGTATAACTACATTAGCAGGTTCTACTCCAGGAGCTCCTCCTAATAACATTCCTCTTCCTTTTTGATTTTTTTCTAAAGAATGTGCACCAGCCTGGATTGACATTCTTCCTGCTACAGCACTCATTGGAGCTAATAATGGCAATCTTCCATTATCATCTGTTACTGTTTCATAAGCAATACAAACTGATTTTGATTTAATCAATCCTTCTGTTAATTCTTTTGCTGCAGCTAAATGTAAATAAGTAAAAACAATTTGATTTTCTCTAATCATTTTCACTTCATTGGACAAAGGTTCTTTTACTTTAACTATAATGTCTGCTTCGTTAAAAATATCTTCAGCTTTTTCCATTATTTTAGCACCAGCTTCTTTGTATTGTTTATTATAAAAACCTGCTTCAAAACCACCATTATTCTCAAACAAAACTTGATGTCCATTCGATGTTAAAATTTTTACACTTTCGGGTGTTAATCCAATACGATTTTCTTGTGGTTTAATTTCTTTAGGAACGCCAATTTTCATTTATGAAAATTAATTTTTTTTATTTTTAGAGTAGTTTGAAATTCCTGTTCTTAGCTTATCAATTATTTCATCAATATGTTTTTTTTCAGAAATAAATGGTGGAGCAATAATCAAACAATCTCCAGTTGCTTTAAAATTTACTCCAGCCTCATAACAATGTTTAAAACATGTAAAACCTGCTGCTCCAGGTTTTTTATCTAATTTCATATCAATTCCACCCATCATTCCATAACCTCTTATGTTGTCAACAGCTCCTAAATCTTTAAGTGAAAACAAGCCTTTTTGGAAATATGGAGAAAGTTCTTTTACTCTATTAAATATATCTTCTTTTTCAAAAATATCCTGAACTGCTAAAGCAGCTGCTACTGAGATTGGAATTCCTGAATATGTATATCCGTGGAACAATTCTATAGCTCCTTTTGGTGATGCATCCATCACTGCATCATAGATTTCTTCTTTACAAGCAACTGCACCCATTGGAACAATTCCATTTGTTGTCGCTTTTGCCATTGTTAATAAATCAGGAGTTACTCCAAATTCTTGGGAAGCAAAAGGAGAGCCAGTTCTTCCCCATCCTGTAATCACTTCGTCAAAAATCAATAATATTCCATGCTTGTCACAGATTTCTCTTAATCTTTGTAAATAACCTTTTGGTGGAACTAGAGTTCCTGTAGATCCAGCAATAGGTTCAACTATACAAGCCGCAATATTTTCTGCTCCAAAGTTTGTGCATATTCTTTCAAGATCATTTGCAAGTTCTGCTCCTGTTTCTGGTTGACCACTAACAAATTTATGTTCTGGTAGATGAGTATGTCTCATATGCACAACTCCTGGCATTAAGACGCTTGCAAAAGTTTTTACGTTATTTATCATGCCTCCTACTGAAGTCGCTCCTATATTCATTCCATGATAAGCTCTTTCTCTTCCAACAAATCTAAATCTGTGTCCTTCTCCTCTCGCTTTGTGATAAGCTATAGAAATTTTGATTGCTGTTTCTACTGCAGTTGATCCACAGATTGTATAAAAAATCCTATTAAGATTTCCTGGTGTATGTTTAGATATTTTTGTAGCTAATTCAAATGATCCACCAAATCCTTGTTGAAAAGGTTGAGCATAGTCCAATTGTTTTAGTTGGTTAGTAATCGCATCAATTATTTCTTGTCTGCCATGACCAAGGGGATTACAAAATAATCCCGAACTTGCATCAATTTGAGTTTGACCTTGGTGATTTTTTAAATAAACACCTTTGGCTTCAGTTATAAGTCTTGGACTTTCTTTAAAGTCTCTATTGGATGTAAATGGCATCCAGTGTTCATTGAGTGAGTTAGGTATTGTTGGCTTTTCTGAACTCATAAATTTTGTTTATCGAATATAAAAAGAAATTCTTAGACTAATTTATAAAATTTAACTAGAAATATTTTTTAAGAGATTTATCAAGAAATAATACAACTTTTGATTGAGTCTATTTTTTAATCCTTATAATCAGAACAATTCATCATTTACATAAGTATTAAATTGAACTTAAATGCTGTTTTTAAATTTAAATTTAAAGAGGAGAATAAATGAAAAAAATAATTAGTTTTATTCTAACAAGTATTGTTGCTCTATACTTAAGTATGTCAGTAGCTTTTTCAGCTGCTAACGAGGTTAGAGTTGCATTCTTCTTAGAATGGGCAACTCCAAACCAAGAAGATAAAGTTAAACAAACTTTTGATAAAGCGTTAGGTGTGCCAGTAAAATGGACTAACTTTGCTACAGGTGGTGAGATGACAGAAGCTATGTTATCTGGAGATATTGATATCTCTTACTCGCAAGGTTTAACGCCTTTCGTAAACGCTGTTAATGCTAAAGCACCAATCAAGCTTGTTGATATTGCAGTTATATATGGAATGGGCGGAACAACTTGTGTTGCAGCTAAAGGCATAGATAAAGGAAATGCTTCTACTAAATTAGACGGTCAAAAAGTTGCTGTTCCTTTAGGAACTATGGCTGACTATGTTTTTAAAGAAACAATGAGAGTTGTAGGAGCTGATATTTCTAAAATGAAAGTTGTTGATATGAACCCAGAAGACGGATCTGCAGCATTTGTTAACGGTGACGTTGCAATGGCATGTTTATTCGGTGGTAAATCTATCGCAGCTGCTAAAGAAAAGGGTGCTTCATTACTAACTGTTAAAGAAGCTCAAGATGCTGGTATTGCTGGTATTGATATTACTTCAGTAACTAACAAATTCCTAAAAGAGAACCCAGGAATGGTTAGAACTTTCGTAGAAGTAACTCACGAAGCAAATGCTAGATTCAATGCTGGAAAATCAGACATGAACGTAATTGCAAAAGATGCAGCTATGGATCTTGCTGGTACTAAAAAGCAAATGGGCGGATTTGAGTTTCCAAATGCAGGAACAATGAAAGCTAAGTATCTGAACGATGGTGGTATACTTATGACTTACCTAAGTGTTATGGGTAACATGTTTGCTACATCAGAAAACCCAGCTCTAAGTGATTACTCTGCGGTAGTTGACACTAGTTATCTACCTAACTAAGAGTAAAAAAATATTTAAATAGGCGCCAATTTAATAAATTGGTGCCTATTTTTTTTATAAAAATTTTAATATATTATTTTTTATGAGTGATTTAGTTTCTCAAAATGTCAACATGATTTTTAAATCTCTCAAAGGGGAAACTGTTCATGCCCTTAAAGATATAAGTTTTACACTAAAAAAAGGTGAATTATTAACTGTACTTGGTCCTTCGGGTTGTGGAAAAACAACTTTATTAAATATTGC
>LUMJ01001109.1_pt1 | contig 12887 bp, 16 predicted proteins | sample 729631 | NCBI WGS metagenome assembly LUMJ01 (sample SAMN03860266, study PRJNA289734) | marine metagenome | biome: seawater column; feature: ocean; material: water; isolation source: Red Sea water column Station 22 - depth 500m | place: Saudi Arabia: Red Sea | collected 2011-10-15 | depth 500 m | reverse complement strand
GGCATCTTTCATGCTTTTTTAGCTGATACAGAGGTAGAACTAGTGGGTATTGAAGCAGGAGGGAAAAGTGATTCTTTGGGCGAAAACGCGGCAACATTAGCCTCTGGTAAGCCTGGAATTTTGCATGGGAGTTACTCGATGTTACTGCACGATGCAGACGGGTTGGTACAGGAGACCCATTCCGTTTCCGCAGGGCTGGATTACCCTGGCGTCGGACCGGAGCATGCGTTCTTGCAATCCATAGGCAGAGTAACTTATATTTCTGCAACCGATGACGAGGCGCTCGAGGCGGTTGGTGAATGCTGTGCTGCGGAAGGCATATTGCCCGCTTTGGAGAGTGCCCATGCATTAGTCGGGGCCCGGAAATGGGCGGCTCAGAATCCTAGTAAAACCATTCTGATTGGATTGTCGGGAAGGGGCGACAAGGACATGCCGACTCTGAGCAAGATGCACAAAGATCTTTTTAAGGAATAGACCGTATGTTTGGCAGTGAATTTATCGAGCAAAGCATTTTCAGTGCTTCTGCAAAGGGGACGGCCATTATTCCCTTTATTACCGCTGGTTACCCAGAGAAAAACGAATTCTCCAACCTGGTTTTGTCACTGTCCGAAGTCGCTGATGTTATTGAGATAGGAGTGCCGTTTTCCGATCCAATGGCAGACGGTGTCACCATTCAAAGATCCAGCCATCAGGCGATCGAGAGCGGTGTTCGTTTGCAGTGGATTTTACGGCAATTGCAAGCGATTGAAGTCAAGAAACCGGTTATCTTGATGAGTTACCTGAACCCACTGTTTGTATTTGGCTACGAAGCATTGGTTGAACAATCTCTGGAAGCCGGCGTGGATGGTTTTATCGTCCTGCGGTGACCGTCAAAGGCGTCACCGGTGGAGCCGATGGTTTGCCCGACACGGTTACCGGTTATCTGGAGCAAGCCCAAGAATTGGCAACGATACCGGTTTGTGCTGGTTTCGGTGTGAGAACCGCAGAAGATGTTGCTTTGTTGGAACCCTATGTGGATGGAATTATTGTTGGCTCTGCCTTGCTCGAAGCCATTGAATCGGGACAACCACCAGCTGAATTTTTAACCGAGCTGAGAGCCCAAGTGAGGTAGCATGCAGACCGGTCTATTGTTTAAAACCTACCTCATTTTTAGCCTTGAAATATTTCTTATCTACGCTGCTGTCTACGCCTATATCATAGGGTGCAGACGCGCTGCCAAAACCAACACACCCTTTTTCGGTTTAATCTTCGAGGAGACACACAACGCCAAAGGACAATTGGATCTGATGCCGATCGACAATGAAGAAGGCAGTGAAAACTATAAAAAAATATCAGAGCTCTATGGCGGGTGCTTTTTCTTGTTTGTATGCGTGTTGTCCGCTCTAGCCATAGCTGATTCACAAGGTGCACCCTTGTTCGTGGGTATAGCCCTGATGACTTGCAGCGGACTTACCCTTGCGCCCATTTTAGGACTTTTTCTGATTGAAATAGATGAAAATTATGGGCTTAAGATGTTTTCCCTGATTTTATTTTCTTCATACGCCTGCTTTTGTATTGGTATTTTTAGTGGCATAGACTTTAACTTTCTGGCGCCCTTTATAGGCATCGCTTTGTTGATTTTGGTCTTCTATAACTTGACTGCGTTGGTTGTGACAGGAATGTTTGCAGGCCCAATGGCTTTTTATAGCGGAACCACAAAAAAAAACATGTCCTTGTTTGGCATGGCTACCTTTTTGGCACTTATGGTCTATCAATCCAATCTGATAACCAAATTAGCCAAGCAAGGTGAAAACAATGACTGGAGAAGCGCCTTTGAGTTTGCCCATGAGCTTTATTTGACATTCATCAACTTGGTTTTGCAATTGCTGCAAAACCTTTTTGCATCCGTCTAACATCGGCGGATAAACAAGAAAACAAGTTGCTACTCAACAATCTCCGAATCGATCAGAACGGCAATAAATAAAGCCGATTCTGTACCTTCCACCACCCAAGCATGATTGGTGCCACGTTGAACCACCACATCAAACGGTTGTAGCTGCACTTCATCATCATCAAGAAGCAGTGTGACACTGCCAGACAAGAGAATAATATAGTCGATGGTTTTGGTTTTGTGCATGCCGGGGTGGCGTGTTGTGTCAGGCCGTTCGTGGGTTGCATCGATTTGTTCAAAGGCCGCTGCCATGCCTGCTTCCAGCTCTTCACGTGTCGCCCCTGCAGGCGTCGGTGCCATTGCAAAGTACCTGAATTTGGTGCCGCCCGCTGGCGGTGACAATCTCACCTTAGGCTCTACCCGGTCTGTGGGGTCTGTGGAATCAACGGGGTTCCCGTCTGTATTCCAGATTTCAAACAATCCCCCTTCTTCACGTCCGACTGAATGAGGAGGTGGACTATCAATCATCACAACCGACCGACCTTTTTCATTGTGACCGGTAACAATCCGGCGCATTTTTGGAAACATGATTTTCTCCTTATTAAATTGTTTTCAACCCTTGTTCTTCAAAGATCAAATTGAGTTGTATATTCTTTAAATCTTTCCCTGATTTGTTTTTCCTTGAGCCCAAACTCTTCCAAAGTATATTTGTGGATAGACTTTTTATTCGCTGCATCAGCGGCTAGGAAATTGTGCATATTTTCTTCATTTGATTGATTCAACTCAAAGCCAAAATGAGCATACATTCTTCTGATTTGTTCCATGGGGTCTGAGATAAAATCACTAAACTGTATATCAAATATCCGGTTATCGGGAATTTCAGTTCTGTCTTCCAAACCTCTTCCTATGGCGTGAGCCCAATAATCAAGCAGGCTTTCTCCAATCTCTTCTTTATCAATGTGTGTCGATAATGCGGAAGTAATTTTTGCACTGAGACTGCATATTGAAGGGATTGTTACTGTTGGGTTTCTATGGATAAAAACAAAATAAGCACCGGGATAAGCAGACAACAATTCTGGAATGTGATGTATATGGGTGGGGTCTTTCAGCAACCACCTGATCGGGGTATTGGTTTGTTCTAGCACCTGCAAAAATCTTGCATGCCAGAGCATGGCAGAAGAAAAATCACATGTTTTTAGGTACTTTTTATAGTTTGGTGTCCTCGCCATAAGAGCATAAGCAATACTTCTTAAAGAAATAGTGGTGATTTGCTGACATTCCTCTGGAAGGCTCGCATTAAGAGGATGAAGGTCGTTTAAATCAGGGACCAAGAATTTAATAATGGCCAATTGCGCATTGGTTTTTAATATTCTTGCCTTTTTTGTTGCTTCATTTTTAGCCAATGGTAGTGGGTTAAATATTTCCCAGGTTAATGGACTTCTCTGATTGCTGTCAGCATCCAATAAATCAAAAAGAAACGTTGTGCCCGATCGGGGGAGTCCTGAGACTATTACCGGAGCCGCAGGAGGTGGCAATGATTTGTTGGTTACAATCTCATTGAGATCTGCTCTTACCTTGAGTCGACTGATAATATTCTGTCGCATACCAAGATATCCATGGGGTTGTAAATTGGATTCTTCAGATAGATCCCGCAAAAGAATCTCCAAAGGCTCACGATAGTCTTCTTCTCCCAATGATTTTTTAATTGGTTTCAATACAGATTCAATTGTGAGCAATGAATTCAATGTTTGTTACAACCCCTTTTTTATTATTTTGGTTTTGCTCTAATTGTTATCCCTACCCCGAAGATTACCATGATCCAAGCAAACCAATAAGTGACTGATTTGATTGCTAGCAAGATAATTCCTGATATAAAAAGAGCCATTCCAATGATACTGAGATAAAGGCTTTTAAAAATAATGCCTACATCTATAGTTGGTGGCTGGATTTGTCTTGACTGGTCTGTTTCTTCAAGCAGTTTCCGTGCAAGTTTAGGTAAATTTTCCAACGTTTCTCTAAACTGGGGTGCGTCATGCTGTAATTTTTTAACTAAAGTTTTCAGATCCGTCTGTTTGTCTCGCCAGTCATCTAAAATGGGCTTGGCAGCTGCTACTAAATCCAAATCCGGGTAAAGCTGTCTTCCTAATCCTTCTATGTTAAGCAATGTTTTTTCCAGTTGCACCAACTGTGGTTGGTTTTCCATTTTGAATTGTCTGGCAGTTTGAAAAAGCTGGAATAACAATTGACCAAATGAGATATCTTTAAGTGGCTTGTCAGATATTGGGTCACATACGGTTCTAATTGAGGCTTCAAATTCATCTATTCTTGTATCCTTAGGCACCCATCCTGCATCAAGAAAACCATGAGCAATTTTGTTGTAGTCTTGTTCAAAAAAAGCTGCAAAATTCCTAGCAAGGTAACGTAGGTCTTTATCTTCAAGACTACCAACAATTCCAAAATCAACTGCCGCATATTTTGGATTCTTAGGATCTGAAATATCTACAAAAACATTGCCCGGATGCATATCTGCATGAAACAAGTTGTGGTGAAATACTTGGGTAAAAAATATCTTTACTCCGTTTATTGCAAGCTGATGAATATCAACTCCTGCTTCTGATAATCCATCTATATTATTGATAGGTATGCCGTGAATACGCTCTTGGACTAAAATGTTTTGACGGCAGAAATCCCAATGTATTTCGGGAACACGAATTATGTCAGAGTCTTTCCAGTTTCTACCTATTTGTGCACAATTGGCAGCCTCTCTCATTAAATCGAGTTCGTTGTGAACAGTCTTCTGATAATCACCAACCACCTCAAGAGGTTTTAATCTTCTGCCTTCTTGAGAATATTTTTCAACCAACTTAGCTATTAGAAATAGTATTTCCATGTCTTGCTCAATAGCGGCTAAGATTCCTGGTCTCAAAATCTTCACCACCACTTCTTCTCCTGTGTGCAGTTGAGCAAGATGAGCTTGGGCAACGGATGCTGAGGCAAATGCTGTGGCATCAAATGATTTGAAGACTTTCTCAGCCGGCTGACCAAATGCATTTTCAATTTCTAGTTGTGCTTGTTCAGGGGGGAAAGCAGGGACGTTGTCCTGCAGCCTAGCCAATTCTTCAGCAATATCAGGGGGAAGAAGATCAGGACGGGTTGAGAGAGATTGACCAAATTTAATGTACAACGGACCTAATGTTTCCAGTGCTTTCCTGATCCGTTCGGCCTTGGATTCCTTGCTCTTATTTCTTAACCATCTCTTTGGCGACAGATAAAAGAACCATTGCAGCGGCTTCAAGACAGGAATGTCTTCAATCAGATCATCTAGATGATAGTAAACCAATATTTTCTGGATCTTCAGTATCCGAGCTAGTATTTTAAATTGGTTCATTTTTGTGTCCAAATAAACATCAAATTTTATGGCCTACGTGCAACGCAACAATACCACCGCTTAAATTAAAATATTCACAATTTACATAACCAGTTTCCTGCATCATATCTTTAAGACTTTCTTGATCTGGGTGCATGCGAATGGATTCTGCCAAGTATTGATAACTGCCAGCATCATTGACAACCCATTCACCAAGTTTTGGAAGAACATTAAAAGAATAAAAATCATACAATGGACTGATGAGCTCGTTCGGTTTTGAAAACTCCAAGATCAATAAACGCCCCCCAGGCTTGATACTTTTCAAAATTGAAGCCAAGGTCTTCTTTTTTCGGGTTACATTTCTCAATCCAAAGCCGATTGTGACACAATCAAACATGTTATCTGGAAAAGGCAGTAATTCAGCATTGGCTTGAACCAACTGGATATTGTTAAGTTTGCCCTGATCCAATAGTTTGGAGCGGCCCTTTTGCAGCATATTAAAATTGATGTCTGTTAATACAACCAATCCTTGATCCCCTACTTGTCGGTGTAGATTGGATGCTAAGTCACCAGTTCCACCAGCCACATCCAATGCAGACATGCCCTTATCCAGCCCAGTGTGCATCATGGTAAATTTTTTCCAAAATCGATGCAGCCCAAGAGACATGAGGTCATTCATCAAATCGTACTTGTTGGCAACAGAATCAAAAACAGTGCCAACTTTTTCTGTTTTTTCTTTTTCGGTAACCTCCTGGTAACCAAAGTCGTATGCTTTTTTATTGTCCATCGTTATTTTTTTCCAGATCGCGGATGAGCTTTATCGTATGTTTCTGCAAGATGTTGAAAATCAAGATGGGTATAAATTTGTGTACTACTAATGTCTTTATGGCCCAATAATTCTTGCACAGCTCGTAAATCACCGCTGGCTTCTAAAAGATGGGTTGCAAAACTGTGCCTTAGTAAATGTGGATAGACACCTTGTTGAATTCCATTTTTCTTGCCCCAGTGAGTGATTCGAGCTTGGATGGCACGCTGACCCAAGCGCACTCCTTTTGTCCCTACAAACAATGCTTCTTCGTCCGTTTTTGCAAGCTTGCTCCTTACATCAAGCCATTGATTGACAGCTTCTATTGCTTTTTGACCTATGGGGACCAATCTTGTTTTTCCACCTTTTCCCATTACCATCAAACTTTTGTCCTTTAGATTTAAATCAATCGGGTTTAGATTCACCAGCTCTGAGAGTCTTAAGCCTGAAGAATAGAGTAATTCCAAAATGGCCTTGTCACGCAGACTAGTTGGACTGGTTTCTCGGATATTTAATAATTGGTTAATTTGGTCAACATCTAGCACATTCGGTAAGCGTTTAGGTGCTTTGGGAGTTTTAATGCCGCTGGCTGGATTGGATTTGATCAAGCCCTCTCTAAGAAGATAGTTCATAAAGCTACGGATGCCAGAGAGTCTTCTTTGAATACTTCGAGGGCCTAGGCCGCGGCTAAAGATTTTGGCAGTGTAGGTTCTGAGATGATGTGTTTTTAAATTTCGCCAAACTGTAATTTTCTGATCTAAGCAATATTTTTCAAGGCTTTCAAGATCCCTACGGTAACTTGCAACAGTATTCGCAGAGAATCTTTTTTCAGTCTCTAAATGATGGAGAAAATTTTCTCGTATTTGCTCTGCATTTTTATTCATAGGACAAATTGTTTGACACTTTTTCCATTGACTATTTTAGTCAAAAGTATATTTCATTGAATTAACACTTATTGATTTTTGCTCAGATCCAGAGCTTTTTTGAAGGTTTGAATCGCTTCATCCTCTTGTCCTAATTCAAGCAAACGTTTACTAAGTGTTTCGAGATCGGGAGCATCAAGTTTTGCATAAAGTTTAATGAGCTCAAGGTCCCACGTCTTGGGGATTGCTTTTCTAAGCTCTTTTTCTGCACTCTCGTGTTGTCCATCTGCCATGATCGATTCGAGTCTTGCCGCCAAAACAGAGGGTTCATTTTCTATTACAGAGGGCAATTGTCCCCATAAATTCTTGAGTTTTTCTGTGTTTCCTGAAAATGTCCTGCTTTGGTGGGTAAATGCTTTGGTAAAAAATCGCTCTAACTTTGGATCCTTTCCTGTTTGACTGAGGATTGTCTTGGCTTTTTGAGTCAATGATTGCCAATCAGAGATCTCATAAAAAACTTGGGATAACAACTTTAGTAATACTGGGTTATTAGGTTCATCTATTAGAGTTTTATTAATGGCTTGAAGGGCAGCATCATAATTTTTTGCTTCAATCATAAGTTTTGCCGCATATAGGTTGATAAATGTTTCTATTTCTGGAGATTTTTGTTTAGCTTGTTCAAGCCAATCTTTGTAGCTTTCAGTATTTTCATCTTTTACAGATGCTTCAGCGGCTATTAAGTAAGGCAACACTGAGCCACTCTCATCACTGACAGCGGATTTTATTTTCTTCACAGCTTTAGTAAATTCCCCAACACCCATTAATTTCAACCCATCTAGGATGCGTTGATTGGATTTCTCTCTCTTTTTTGCAGTCAGCCTCTGCTTTAGGATGCTAGGTGAGCTCCATACCACAGCAATAAGGCGGACCAGAAGATAAACGGCCACTAGTATTAGCCCAAAAATTGGTAAAGATGTTTCTAGAGAGTATTCGAGAAATTGAATCAGGACATAACCATTGTCCTCTAACAGAAAATTAACTCCAAGTCCGATTAGCAATAACAGAAACAGGGTCCATAAAAATATTTTCATGATGTATGTGTTTCCTCAAGCAAAGCCAATGCAGCATCAATTTCTGGGATGGATTGCTTCAACTCGAAATTTTTTAAAACAATGAGTTGGCCTATCAAGACTTTCACAGCAGGCACATTAGTCCTCAAATTAGTTTCTATAAGCTCGATACAGTTGTTAAGCGAAGCTTGATATTCGTCATCATTGTTCTGCAGAATTGCTAATTTTATCATCTCAAGTTGCAGACCAATAAGTGTCTTAGTGATTTGTTTCTGGGTTGCATTAAGTTTTAAACTTTGTGCATCGTTGTTGCTTCTCACAACAACGAGATTCTTGAATGCAGCAACTATTTTTTGCCATGTATTCTCAAGCACCGATCGGGTATTCTGTTGGCCATTGTCTTTTTCTACCAGCTGCTGTGAGTCAATTGTGTTGAAAACAAGCGAGTCTATTGAATTGTTAATGTTTTGCAAACTGATGAGAATTTCGCTTCTTTTGTTGTTGTGGCCTTCTGCGTCCAGTTTCAATAAAGCCGATTGTATTGATTGATCAACGCTTTGATATTGATCAGACATCTGTAGAACAGATTTTTGTGCAGCAATCAGTGCTGATTTTGCAGATGTTTTATTGCCAAACAAGGAGAGCTCAGTTTTTGCTATATTTAAGAAGTATATAGCTTGATTCCTTAGCCAATAATCATCACTCTCAGAGGATATTGTCGACACTTCGTTTATTTGGTTTTGCAACCTTATCAAGGTTTGTTGTAGTTCTACATCTCTGTTTCTTAATTGTTCCAGATTAAAATTTTGGGTTTTAAACATTTCCTTCATGTTTTCTTGGCTAGCAACAATAGAAGTCAGCTCATCTCCATTGGCATTCAGGGTTTGTGAAATGGTTTCAATTTTTTGATTATTTTGATCATGAGAAGCTTTTATTGAGCTGACTATCTGTTGTCCATACCAAGCTAAGCCACCGCCAGCAAAGATTAATACTATTATAAAGACAAACCACAGAGCAGTTTTAGAGGCGTTTTTCTTTTGAGGCTCAGCAGTGAGTGAGGATGATTCGTTTTTCTGCAATGATTGTTGTTTACTCATTTTCTCCAAAAACTACTCACCAGCTAAAAAATTTTCTGGCGATTCGCTTTTTTGTTGCTCGGTTATGATGTTTATTTTTTTATAATTATTGGCTAATCCAATCAGCCTGCTTATCATTAATGATAATACTTAAGTTTTACGAAGGAATCGATTATGGACAACAATAATTTCGAAGATTGGGGTAGGAAATTATCGGCGCTACTTCCTGAATCTGCATCGCAAATGAAACAAGATATCGAGAAGAATATTAAATTTCTTGTAAAAGATGCGATTAATAGAATGGATTTAGTCGAACGATCTGAATTGGAGGAACTCCAATCAAAGCAGGTTACTGAGTTAAACGATCTTCAACAGCGGATTGAAGAATTGGAGGCACAAATTAAATAACAAGATATGCCTCACTTAGCACATTAATCATAGTTGAAATGAATATTCTGAGAGATTGATTCGGAGAGGCTTTTAGCAACTGGACAATTCAACGCTGCTTGTTCAAGCAGTTTCTTGGTTGCAGTGTCGTAGTTGTTGGGGAAATGAAAGTCGATTTTTATTTCAATAATCCGCCTTGGATTGACACCCATAAACTTCTCAACATTAGCACGGGTGCCCTCTATATCAATGTTGTGGCGACTGGCAACAATTCCCATAACGGTCATCATGCAGTTTGCCAGAGAGGTTGCAGCAAGATCAGTTGGTGAAAATGCTTGTCCAGTTCCTTTGTTGTCGGTAGGAGCATCCGTGGTAATTGTTTCTCCGGATTGAAGATGCTGGCTTTCCGTTCTAAGGTTGCCAGAATAAAAAACGACCGAAGTTGTCATCAGGATTAAAGCTGGTCTAGCATATAGGTGACTGCGTTTTCAACTTCTTCATCAGAAAGGTCAAGGCGACCACCTTTGGCAGGCATTATTCCCATCTCACCGATGTATCCTTCCACAGCACGTTGAACCAGCAACGGTTTACCTTGTGCTACGCGTGCCTCCCATGCACCAACATCGCTTAGAAGAGGTGCTCCACCAGCACCTGTCATATGGCATGCAATGCAAGCGGAGTTGTAAACTTCTTCTCCACTCAATGCAGCTATTACTGTTGGCGGAGTTGATTCTTGTATTGTAATGTTGACTGGTTGTTCTTCTTTTTGGGTTAAAACAAAAACAGGTACTGTGTTGTCTTGTTGGTTGAATTTGCTGGTTGTTCTTTTGACTTGGCCCTTGATTAAGCCACCGCCGAAATCACTGACCAGCTCAAATACCAATATACTAATAGCAATAACAACGATCAGAAGAATAAATCTAAATGGGGAGAAACCTAATCCTGAGTCACTCAAAACAACTCCTTTTTTACTCGATATTCACTGGGTAAGACAAAGCTGTCTTATGTTTTGCCAAGGAGTATAAATCGTATTGGCTTTGTAATAAAGAGGATAAAGATATATTTTTTAGTAAGGATGAAGCAAATTAAGAGAAAGAAATTTTGTATTTTAGTCAATCCGACAGCAGGAGGTGGAAAAACGACTAAAATTTTTAGCAGAATTCAACCACTTTTTGAGACTTCTTCTGTCCAAAATGTTAAGTATTTTAGTGACTACCCTGGATCTATTACAGACTTTATTATTAATAGGGATCTATCTGAGTTTGATGGTTTATGTGTTCTAGGAGGAGACGGCACCATACATGAGGCAGTTGATGGCTTAATGAAATCAGGTAAAGCGAAAAGTGTTCCTCTAGGAATTATCCCTGGTGGAACCGGCAATGCTTTCATTGAGGATTTAAGATGCCGAGACCCAATTAAGGCAGCTCGTCAAATCATTGATGGGAAGATGAGTTTCATTGATGTTTTTCGGATGGCACATGACCAAGAAATTTCTTACGCATTTAACATCATTGGTTGGGGCATGGCTTCTGATGTGAATATCAAAGCAGATCAATTGCGATGGCTTGGACCAATGCGCTATTCGATTTCTGCAATCATAAACATCATGATGTTTTTTAAAAAACGTCATTTGCAAATGAGCCTGGGCGATGATTTGATTGACGGCAACCATCTCTTTTTTGTTGCTATGAATACGATTCATACTGGCAAGGGCATGAAAATGGCCCCCCATGCAAAATTAAATGACGGCCTCATTGATGCAATTTTGGTCAGAGATGTTTCAAAGTTGAGAGCTATCAAAATTTTTTTACAACTATTTTCTGGCAACCATATTTTTGACCCATTAGTTGAATACCGACAAGTAGAAACTTTCTCTATTCAAACCAAAGGCGACCTTTTAAATATCGATGGAGAAAATATTGGCAATACCCCTATCAATGTTTCGGTAATCCCCAATGCATTAAAAATATTCGCTGATCTTTAAAAGTATTCAAAGAACTGGATTGTGGATTGGTCATCTGAGATCATGCTCTTATGAATAGATCAGCAAAGACAATCCCCACCATTATTATCATTGTATGCATTGCTCTCACTTTGATCTCTGTCTATCTGGAAACAAAGAAAAAAGAAAAAATTTTAGGCTCTTTGGAGACTGGTATTCAGTCTACTAGTTCGACTGAGTAATACTAAATGAAGAATTTGGAGCAAGACCCAGCTGTTCTTGTAAGTGAGGCAAGAGCAGAACTTTTTGCTCCCATCCAAGATAAACTCAAGACTCTAATTTCAAAACCAAACTCACAGTTGCAGATTTAATTTGAAAACAATCAAAACAGTCAAAAAAACGATGGTGCCATTATCCAGTCAGGCCCATTTAATATCTCAATCAGAGCGCTACTTGCCACCAATCCTCTCAATGGCAAAATCATCAATGAAACACCCTTCGCAGTGTCTATCTGGAGACGACAGAAATTTGATTTAGAAAAATTACAGGGTTTTGAAAAAGAAGGGTGTGAAACTCCATCTGAATCAGCGTTTCTAAAAAAAGATTTTGCATCTGCAGAAGCAGCGCTCGAATTTGTACTTTCTCAGATTAAATAATGAAATTCATTTTGACTCGTCAGTCAATGATTTATTATTCCCTCTTATATTTGTCTTCATAGCGGGTAATATCTGTTTCGCTAAGACGCTCACCAAACTGTACTTCAATAACCTGCAAAAATTCTTTGCTCTCGTTAGACAACCTGTGTTTAGCACCTTGTGGAATTGAAATAGATTCGAATTGATTTAGATAACTTTTCTCACCATCGCATTCAACAGTTGCTACCCCTGAAGCTACCAGCCAATGCTCACTTCTATGTTTGTGAGATTGAAGTGATAGTAATTCACCTGGGGCTATAGTGATTCTCTTCACAAGAAAACCCTTGTCTTTTTCAAAAGTTTTGTAAGATCCCCAAGGTTTGATGATTTCGTTTGAAACTAAGCTTGAACTGGATTGGATTTTCCCCCCTCCGACATTAAATTTCATTGCAATATTATTTTTCTCGCATACTTCTGCCTCGGGAATTGTATCTTTACTATCTCTGTCACCGCCATTGGCAAAAATTTTTACATTTTCTTTTTTTGAAAGCCATTCAAGAGTTTTACAAACAGTTAAATCTGCATCTGTTGATTCAACAACCATATCGACAACTCCAAAACCTTCGATTATCTCTACCCTCTCTGCTAGGGGCATAAAAACATAACCTTTCTTCTCAATTAAAAAATTGTCATTGTTTACTATCACGATTAACTTAGGTGCAAGCTCTGAAGCTTCCTTAAACATTTTTAGATGCCCAACATGAATAGGGTCAAAGCCACCACTTACTACGATACACTCAGCTTTATTCATTATTTGTTAATCACAGTTCAGTTTTCTCTATTTATTTTCATTAACCACCCAACCTTACTCC
>LUMJ01000366.1_pt1 | contig 12983 bp, 11 predicted proteins | sample 729631 | NCBI WGS metagenome assembly LUMJ01 (sample SAMN03860266, study PRJNA289734) | marine metagenome | biome: seawater column; feature: ocean; material: water; isolation source: Red Sea water column Station 22 - depth 500m | place: Saudi Arabia: Red Sea | collected 2011-10-15 | depth 500 m | reverse complement strand
TGGCTGGGGTGGAGGTGGCTGGGGTGGTGGTGGCTGGGGTGGTCGTGGGCGCAGGCGTCGTCTGGGATCCGGCGCAGGCCGCGGTCAGCAGGAGCAGGACGAGGGACAGGGGGGACGCACGACTCACCCCACCATCGTCGCGGACGCCCGGGCGGCGTGCTCGGCGTTCAGCCCACCAGGCGGTGCAGCACCGCGCTGTGCCAGGTCGTCCGGTCCCGGCGATCCTCGGCGCGGTCGGCGGCGCCGGCCATCCGGAGGCCGGCGTTGACCCCCAGCCAGCGCAGGGGCTCCGGCTCCCAGCGGGGCGACTCGTGGCCGACCCACGGCAGGTCGGTGCGCTCGCTCTCGACGTCGGCGATCAACTCGGCCAGTGTGTGGCCCGCCAGCTTGGCGGCGGCCACGCCGTCGCCGACGTAGCCGCCGGCGGTCGCCAGCCCGGTCTGCCGATCCAGGCGGACGCTCGGCGACCAGTCCCTGGGCATCCCCAGCACGCCGCCCCACCGGTGGGTCACCTCCACGTCGCCGAGCACCGGGAACAGGTCCCGCAGCGTCTCGACGAGGCCGTCGTGGATGCGGCCGGACCGCTCGACGGCCGGGTCGATCCGCGACCCGAACCGGTACGGGGCGCCGCGGCCGCCGAAGGCGAATCGGCCATCGGCAGTGCGCTGCCCGTAGATGGTGAGGTTTCGCCCGTCCTGGAAGGTGGGGCGCCGGTGGAGGCCGATCTCCGCCCAGACCTCGTCGGGCAGCGGGGCGGTGGCGACCATGAGGGAGTAGACGGGGGCGAGGGTGCGGCGGTGGCCGGCGAGGTCGCGGGTGTAGCCCTCGGTGGCTCGGACGATGACCTCGGCCCGCACCGTGCCGCGGTCGGTGCGGACGACGCCGGGCTCGAGTCCGGTGCAGGTCGTGCCCTCGTGGACCACGACGCCGAGTTGTTCGCAGGCCTCGGCCAGGCCGCGGACCAGCCGGGAGGGGTGGATGGCGGCCACGTTGGCGAAGAACTTGCCGCCCAGCACCCGACTGGCGTTGCCGATGCCCCGGGCCTCGTCGGGACCGAGGAGGCGGACCTCGTCCTCGGTGAGGCCCAGGTCGTGGCGCGCCCGGACGCCAGCCTCGACCCGTGCGAGCTGGGCGCGGTTTCGGGCCCAGGTGACCCAGCCGCCCTTGGCGTAGTGGCAGTCGATCCCCTCGGCGTCGGCGACCCGGCCGATGTCGTCGATGGCGTCGTAGAGGGCACGCGCCTGGCGGACGGCGAGTTCAGGCGACGAGGCCTCGGCGAACGCCATCGGGCTGATCCCGTACTCGCCGAGTGCCCAGCCGCCGTTGCGGCCGGAGGCACCGAAGCCGGCGATCTCGCGCTCGAGGACGACGATCCGCACCGAGGGATCCAGCCGGGCGAGATGGTAGGCGGTCCAGAGGCCGGTGTAGCCGGCGCCGATGATGGCCACGTCGATGTCGAGGTCGCCGGGCAGGGGCGGTCGGGGGTCGAGTGGGCCGGGAACGGTGTCGTGCCAGAAGGACAGGGAGCGGTACGCCTCGTTCACGGGCGTCACGCTAACTGTCGAGGCCGACGCCGAACCGGTCGAGCATCCGGAGCCAGGGGCCGGGCCGCCCACCCCGCCGGTCGGATCGCATCATGGCGGCACGGGTGGCCTGGACGGCCAGCCAGCGTGCCGGTTCGGGTGGGAAGGGGAAGGGCCGCCGCCGCACCATCGACAATTCGGTCCGCTCGCTGGTGACGCCGTCGACGAGGTCGAGCGCGACCCGGGCACCGAACCGGCTGGCACCCACGCCGAGTCCGGTGTAGCCCGCAGCCCAGGCCGTCCGGCCTCCGTGGATGGTTCCCCAGGCGCAGGTGAACCGTGTGGTCGAGGCGATCGGACCGCTCCAGCGGTGGGTGAACCGCAGCCCCTCGAGTTGGGGGAACGTGGCGAAGAAGTGACGGGCCAGCGTCTGGGTGGTGGGGTCGTGGTGCTCGACGGCGGGGCCCATCCGGCCGCCGAAGTGGTAGCGGACGTCCCAGCCGCCCCACAGGATCCGGCCGTCGGCGGTCCGCCGGTAGTAGTGGAACTGGTTGCCCGAGTCGGACATGCCCTGGCGTCCTTCCCAGCCGACCGCCACCCACTGTTCCGCCGAGAGCGGTTCGGTGACGAGGACGTGGTCGTAGACGGGGATCACGTGCCGTCGGATCCGGGTCAGGGGGCGCCGGTAGGCGTTGGTGGCCACCACGGCCCGGTCGGCCGTGATCCGCCCGCCGTCGGTCCGGGCCTCGACCCCGGCACCGGAACGTCGCAGCGACCGGACGGGGGAGTGGTCGTGGAACTCGACGCCCAGCGATCCGGCGGCGGCGCGGAGTCCCCAGGCCAGGCGTGCCGGGTCGACCATTGCGGCGCTGTGGCGGGACCAGAGGCCGGCCAGATAGGTGGGGGAGTCGACCTGGGCACGGACGGCGTCCTGGTCGAGGAACTCGACCTCGACGCCCAACCGTTCGGAAGCCTCCGCGAGTTCGTGGAGCTCGTCGACCTGCCAGGGTTCGACGGCCACGTCCATGGCGCCGGTGCGTTCGGCCGCACAGTCGATGTGGTGCCGGTCGAGGGTGGCGAGGATGTCGTCGAGGTTCTCGTCGCCGAGCCGCAGCAGCGTGGGCAGCTCGTCGGGCCAGTGGGCGAGTCCGTTGCCGAGGCCGTGGGTCAGCGACGCCTCGCAGAAGCCCCCGTTGCGGCCGCTGGCGCCGAAGGCCGTGGTGGCGGCCTCGAGGACGACGATCCGCCGCCCGGGGTCGGACTCGGCGGCCTGGAGTGCGGTCCAGAGTCCGGTGAAGCCGGCACCGACGACGACGAGGTCGGCCCGCCGGTCGCCGGCCAGCGCCGGGGCGTCGGTGGGGGCGTCCTCCCGGTCCAGCCAGAAGACGGCGGCGCGGGTGTCGGCGGGGGACGGGTGCACGTGGGCTCCGGTGGATAGGGGGTCGGGGCCACAGGATCGGTTGCACAGAACCTAGTGGAAGAGTGATTCCGTTGCCATCTTGCGCTCACACAACCAAATCATTACTGTGTCCCCGACCGTCGATCCGTGAGGCACCAGAACAGGGGGACGCCCACACCATGGCCGACACCATCACCGACCCGACTGGTGCTGCCACCGCGACGTCCAACGCCGTCCAGCTCTCCGGCGTCACCAAGCGCTTCGGCGACGTCGTCGCCGTCGACGACCTCGACCTCTCCATCACCGACGGCGAGTTCTTCTCGCTGCTCGGCCCGTCCGGCTGTGGCAAGACCACGACGCTGCGGATGATCGCGGGCCTCGAACTGCCCACGCAGGGTTCGGTGAAGATCCACGGCGAGGAGATGGGCCTGCGTCCGCCCAACAAGCGCCCCGTCAACACCGTCTTCCAGAGCTACGCCCTCTTCCCCCACATGGACGTGCGCGCCAACGTCGGCTTCGGCCTCGAGATGCGCAAGGTCGACAGGGCCGAGCGGGACGAACAGATCGCCTGGGCCATCGACCTCGTCGAGATGGGCGGCATGGGCCACCGCAAGCCCGGACAGCTCTCGGGCGGCCAGCAGCAGCGCGTCGCACTCGCCCGGGCACTCGTCAACCGGCCCGAGGTCCTCCTGCTGGACGAGCCGCTCGGCGCCCTCGACCTCAAGCTCCGCCAGCAGATGCAGACCGAACTCAAGAACCTCCAGCGCGAGGTCGGCATCACCTTCGTCTACGTCACCCACGACCAGGAGGAGGCGGTCACGATGAGCGACCGCATCGGGGTGATGCACGAGGGACGCCTCCTCCAGGTCGACACGCCGGAGGCCATCTACGAGCGTCCGACCACCCGCTTCGTCGCGGACTTCATCGGGCGCACCAACTTCCTGGAAGCCACCGTGGCAGGACGCGACGAGGTCGTGCTGGCCAATGGCGACCGCCTCCGCCTCTCCTCCGACCACGCCGACGGGACGGCCGTGGCGGTCACGGTCCGGCCGGAGCGCCTGACCGTGCACGGCCGGGGCCAGGCTCCCGATGGCCAGCACCGGATCGACGGTGTGGTGGAGTCGGCCGTCTACCTCGGGAACGCCATCATCTACACGATCTCGATCGACTGGATGCGCCTGGAGGTGCGGTGCCCGGCAACGCTGGCAGGCCACCGGAGGTCCGCCGGCGACGATGTCACCGTCTCGTTCGAGCCCGAGCACGCCTCGGTCGTCGTCGGCTGATGGCAGCCTCGAAGACGTTGGGGGGGCTCGGCTGATGGCAGCCTCGAAGACGTTGGAGGGGCTCGGCTGATGACCGAGGTGGCGACGCCGGGCCTCGAGCACCAGGCCGAGCGGGCCGAGTCCCGCCGCGGCTTCCTGCTCGGCCTGCCGGCCGTCGTCTACCTGGTCGTCTTCTTCGTCATCCCGCTCGGGATCGTCATCGCCTACTCGTTCGCCACGCGTACCCGCACCGGCCGCACCGAGCTCCGCGACTGGAACCTCGAGGCCTACGAACGGCTCGGCGAGTCCGTGGTCCGGGCCGTGGCGTTCCGCTCGCTCTGGATCGCCGTCGCCTCGACGCTGATCTGCCTGGCCCTGGCGTATCCGCTGGCCTACTTCATCTCGACCCGGAAGCCCGCCACCCGCAACCTGCTGCTGGTCGCCGTCATGATCCCGTTCTGGTCCAACTTCCTGATCCGGACCTACGCCTGGCGGGTGCTGCTCGACAGCGACGGCCTCTTCACGCGGGTCGCCGCCGAGGTCGGGCTCGGCGACGGCCGCATCCTGTTCACCAACAAGGCCGTCATCCTGGGACTCGTCTACGGCTACCTGCCATTCATGGTGCTGCCCCTCTACGCCGCCATCGAGCGCATCGACTGGAGCCTCGTGGAGGGCGCCCGCGACCTCTACGCCAGCGGCTGGGCGGCCTTTCGCCGTGTGGTGTGGCCGCTGTCGAAGCCCGGCGTGATCGCCGGCTCGATCCTCGTCTTCGTGCCCTCCTTCGGCGCCTACGTCACGCCCGCCATCCTCGGCGGCAACAAGAAGGGCCTGGTCGGCAGCTACATCGTCGACCAGTTCATGGATGCCCGAAACGGCCCGCTGGGCGCCTCGCTCTCGGTGATGGTGCTGGCGGTCATGCTCATCGGCACCCTGGTCTACTTCCGCCAGGGCGGGAGGAACCTGTGAGCCGGATGCCACGAATCGGGAGCCGGGGCTGATGGCCAAGGGTGTCGCCCGCTCCACCGCGGAGCCGATGGGGTGGTCGAAGTGGCTGTTGCGCGGCCACTCGGCGCTCGTCTATGCGTTCTTCTACGCGCCGATCGCCGTCCTCACCTTCTACTCGTTCAACGAGAGCCAGATCGTCGGCCGCTGGACCGGCTTCTCGATGCGCTGGTACGGGGACTTCCTCGAGAACGACAACGTCCAGCAGTCCATCTGGGTGTCGGTGAAGGTCTGCATCGCCTCGACGCTCATCTCGGTGGTGCTCGGCACCCTCGCCGCCCTTTCCATCGAGCGCTTCCGCTGGTGGGGCCAGAAGGCGTTCGACGCCGTGCTCTACCTGCCCATCATCATCCCCGACGTCACCATGGCCGTGATGCTGATGGTCTTCTTCTCCGAGACCGCCGAGTGGTTCAACGTCATCCCCGGCGTCGACCTCAGCGAGGGCCTCGAGAAGCTGGTGCTCTCGCACGTGGCGTTCAACATCTCGTTCGTTTCGGTCGTCGTGCGCGCACGGCTGACCAACCTCGACGCCACCATGGAGGAGGCCGCCGCCGACCTCTACGCCAACCGCTGGCAGGCCTTCCGCCGGGTCACGCTTCCGCAGATCATGCCTGGCGTGCTGGGCGGCGCCCTGCTGGCGGTCACGCTCTCGCTGGACGACGTGGTCGTCTCCAGCTTCGTCTCGGCCGTGGGCGCCACGCCCGTCTCGGTCTACGTGTTCGGGATGCTGCGCAAGGGGGTCAGCCCCCTCATCAACGCGGTGTCCGTCGTGATCCTCGCGGCGTCGATGGCCCTGGTCATCGCGTCGCTGGTCCTCGAGCGGGTGACCAACTCGCCGAAGGGACCGGAGGAAGAGTGACCCGGCGACCGCCGGGGCACCCGGAACAAGGGGAGGAATACCCGATGAGCAAGTGGATGCGGCTGGTCGCACTTTTCGGTGCGTTCAGTCTGATGGCCGTGGCCGCCGGCTGCGGCAGTGACGAGGAGACCTCGTCGTTCAAGCAGTGCGCCGAAGGCGAGACCGACGGCGACCTGAACTTCTACAACTGGTCCGAGTACATGGACCCCGACCTGATCACGGCATTCCAGGATCAGCACGGGGTCACGGTCACCGAGGACTTCTACCCGTCCAACGAGGAGATGCACGGCAAGGTCGGCGTGGGCAACTCGGGTTACGACCTGATCGTCCCCTCCGACTACATGGTCTCGATCCTCATCGCCGACGAGTTGATCCAGCCGGTGCAGGAGGCGGCAGTGCCCAACAAGGGCAACGTCGCCGAACGCTTCGCCAACCCGCCCTACGATCCGGGCGCGGTCTACTCGGCTGCCTATCAGTGGGGCACCCCCGGCGTGGGCGTCGACCTGGGCGCCGCCGGCGGCGACGTCCCGAAGACCTGGGGTCTGCTCTTCGACGCCGACCTGGCTGAGCAGTACGGCCTCTCCGGCAAGATCTCGTTGCTGGACGACCCGCGCGAGACGATGGGCGCCGCCCTCAAGTACCTGGGCTACTCGTTGAACTCCACCAGCAAGACCGAACTGGCCGAGGCCGAGGCCGTCATCGCCGACGCCGTCGGTCGCGTGGCCGCCTTCGACTCGGACCAGTACAGCGAGTTGGTCGTGCTGGGCGAGACCATCGTCGGCCACGGCTACAGCGGCAACTTCCTCTGGGACTTCGAGGAGGGCGAGAGCACCTACGACTACTTCGTGCCGGACGAGGGCGGAACGATCTGGGTGGACAACATGGCCGTCCTGGCCGACGCCCCGCACCCGTGCACGGCGTTCGCCTTCATGAACTTCCTGCTCGACGCCGAGAACGGCGCCCAGCTCACCAACTACAACTGGTACGCCAGCCCGAACGGTGCTGCCGAGCCCCACATCGACCAGGAAGTCCTCGACAATCCGATCATCTATCCGACGGACATGTCGAAGTTGGAGTTCATCGCGGACACGGGCGACTTCGAGATCGAGTACACCGACGCCCTCTCCCGGGCCCGGAGCTGATCCTCCTTCCCCCTCCGGGGTGCCGTCCCCGGGGCCATGTGCCCCGGGGACGGCGGCCCCCGGTCGGGGCGTCCGACCACCGACCATCTCGAGACACGAACACGAGGACGACACCATGAGCGACGAGCACCAGCGGTTGGCAGGGCTGGCCGAGAAGCACCTCTGGGGCCACTTCAGCGTGCTGAAGAACGACGTCGACGGCATGCACATCATGGAACGGGGCGACGGCTGCTACGTCTGGGACGCCCGGGGCAACCGGTACCTGGACGGCCTGGCCGGCCTGTTCGTGAGCCAACTGGGGCACGGCCGCCCCGAACTGGCCCGCGCCGCCGGCGACCAGGCGGCGACGCTCGGGTACTTCCCGATCTGGACCTACGCCCACCCCAACGCGGTGGAACTGGCCGCCAAGCTGGCCGAACTGGCCCCCGGCGACCTGAACCGGGTGTTCTTCACCACGGGCGGCTCCGAGGCCGTCGAGTCGGCCTGGAAGCTGGCCCGCCAGTACTTCAAGCAGTTGGGCCAGCCCGACCGCATCAAGGTCATCAGCCGCAACCTGGCCTACCACGGGACCACCATGGGAGCGTTGTCGATCACCGGGCTCGAGTCGATCAAGACCGTGTTCGAGCCCCTCGTGCCCGGTGCGGTCAAGGTGCCCGAGACCAACCACTACCGGTGTCCGACCTGCCAGGACCAGCCGCACTGCTCGCTGCACGCCGCCGAGGCCATCGAGGAGGCCATCCTGCGGGAGGGTCCCGAGACCGTGGCGGCCGTGTTCCTCGAGCCCGTGCAGAACGCCGGCGGCTGCTTCGTTCCGCCGCCCGGCTACTTCGCCCGGGTCCGGGACATCTGCGACCGCCACGGCGTGTTGCTGGTCTCGGACGAGGTCATCTGTGCCTATGGCCGGATCGGCCGGATGTTCGGCTGCGAGCGCTACGGCTACCAGCCCGACATCATCACCTCCGCCAAGGGCCTCACCTCCGGCTACGCCCCGCTGGGCGCCATGCTCGTGAGCGACCGCGTCGCCGAGCCGTTCGTCGGCACCGGCGAGGCGTTCCTCCACGGCATCACGTTCGCCGGCCACCCGGTGAGCTGCGCGGTGGCGCTGGCCAACCTGCGGGTCTTCGAGGAGGAGGACATCGTCGGGAACGTCCAGGCCAACGAGGCCGCCTTCCGGGCCGCCCTTACCGACCTCGCCGACCTGCCCATCGTCGGCGACATCCGAGGCGAGGGCTACTTCTACGGCATCGAGCTGGTCCGCGACCGGGACTCCCGCGAGTCGTTCACCGCCGACGAGCGCGAGCACCTGCTGCGCGGCTTCCTCTCCAACCGGCTGCTCGAACTGGGCCTCATCTGCCGTGCCGACGACCGGGGCGAACCGGTCATCCAGTTGTCACCGCCGCTCATCGCCGGCCCGGAGCAGTTCGAGGAGATCAACGCCAAACTCCGCACGGCACTCACCGAGGCCATGGCCGAGATGAGGGTGTGACCGTGGTCCGCCGGGCGACGATCGAACAGGGGGCCTGATCGCCATGTCGGAGCCGCGCAGCGAGGTCTTCGCCCTCGACGACCTCGACAAGGCGATCATCCGCGAACTCCAGGTCGACGGGCGCATGGCCTACGCCCAACTGGCCCCCAAGGTCGGCCTGTCGCAGGCGGCAGTGCGCCAGCGAGTCAATCGCCTCCTGGAGCGCGAGGTGGTGCAGATCGTCGCCATTTCGGACCCGCTCAGCCTTGGGCTGACCTGTCAGGCGATGGTCGGCATCACCGTGTCGGGCGACGTGCGTGCCGTGGCCGCCGCCGTGGCGGCCATGGACGAGTCCGAGTATGTGCTGATCACCGCCGGCCGCTACGACGTACTGGCCGAGTTGATCTGCGAGGACAATGACGCCCTGCTGACGCTCGTCAACGACCGAATCCGCGCCATCGACGGCGTGGCTTCCACCGAGGTCTCCCCGATCCTCAAGATGGAGAAGCTCGTCTTCTCCTGGGGCACCGGCTGAGCCGAAGTCCCCGCCGCTACTTCAGGGCGGCCGCCATGGTGTCGATGATGCGGCCCACCTCGTCGTCGGTGATGACGAGCGGCGGGCAGATGGCGAGGCAGGTGCCGATCGGTCGCACGATCACCCCGTTGGCGAGGATCTCGTTGCGGACCGGAATGCTGTCCCGACCCAGTTCGGCGGCGTAGACGGCGCCGACCCCCCGCCACGACTCGATCAGGCCGTCACCGGCCAGCGCCTCGAGGCCGTTGCGGATTTGCTCGCCGACATGCCGGCCACGCACCACCAGGTCCTCGGCCTCCATGAGCTCGAGGTTGGCGATGCCCGCTGCGCACGCCGCCGGGTGGCCCGAGTAGGTGTAGCCGGTGCGCAGCAGGAAGCCGGGCTCCTCGAACTCGGCGGCCACGGCTCGCGAGACGAGCACGCCCGACAGGGGTTGGTAGCCCGAGGTCACCGCCTTGGCGAAGGTGATCAGGTCGGGGGTGACGCCGAAGGTCTGCGCGCCGAACCACTCACCGGTCCGACCGAAGCCACAGATCACCTCGTCGAAGATCAGCAACGCTCCGTGGTCGTCGCACAGGCGGCGCAGGCCGGCCAGGTAGCCGTCGGCCGGCGGGAACACGCCGCCGGCGCCCTGCACGGGCTCGCTGATGACCGCCGCGATGCGGTCGCCCTGGTCGGCGAACACCTGGGCCATGGCCTCGAGGTCGTCGTTGGGGACCTCGACGAAGTGGGGGACCAGGTCGCCCCAGCCCTCCCGGTTGGGGGCGATGCCCTGGGCGGAGGTACCGCCGAAGTTGGTGCCGTGGTAGCCGTTGGTGCGGGTTATGACGACCTGGCGTTCGGTCTGGCCGCGGCGCTGCATCGCCTGCCGAGCGATCTTGATGGCGGTGTCGACGGCCTCCGAGCCGGAACAGCCCAGGAACACCCGGCCATCGGGGAACGGCGAGCGCTCCGCGACCATTTCTGCCACGCGGTCGGCCGGCTCGTTCGTGAACGGGTCGAAGATGTTGAACGCCTCGATTCGGCGCATCTGGTCGGCGACGGCGTCGATGATCTCGGTGCGACCGTGACCCACCTGGCAGTACCAGAGGCTGCCGAGCCCGTCGACGTAGTCCTTGCCCGTGTCGTCGTAGACGAGTGACCCCGCCCCGCGGACGATGTTGACGTAGTCGGACTTGGGTTTTGCCGCCGGGGCGAAGGGGTGCAACAGGGCGTTGGTCATCGAAAGAGCCTCCTGATCAGGCCGAAGGGTACGCCGGGGCGCACTGGTTGCCCATCCGGGGGACGGGTGAGGATCGCACCGACCGCCAGCAGGACCGCCATCACGACGGCGACCGTGCTCCAGACGGTCGTGTCGTCGGTGGCGTCGTAGAGGGCGCCGAAGACGATGGCGGCGACGGCACCGGTCGCCAGCTCGACCGCACCCATGAGCCCCTGTGCGGATGCCTGCCGGTCCTCGGGCACGGCAGCGGCGACCAGCATCGGCGCCGACGGGAAGCCGAACCCCTCCAGCGCCGATGTGAGCATGGTGACGAGCAGCAGGCCGACGACACCGGGGACGAGGCCGTAGAAGACGACCGCCACACTGACCGCCGAGAGGCTGCCGATCGCCCAGCGCCTGGCGCCGTAGCGCTGGGCCAGGATTCCGCCCCAGGGGGACAGCAGGGGGATCGGCAGTGCCGCCAGGGTGAGTCCCAGGCCGATGGCGGTGCTCGAGGCGCCGCGGGTGTCGAGTTCCAGGATCCAGACGGCCTCCATGGCGCCGATGAAGACGAAGTAGGCGGCGACGACGAAGAAGGCGCCGACCAGCCGGCGGATGCGCATGAGGCCCTTGAGGCCGCGACCCTCGGTGTCCTGGACGCCCTGGTCCGGTTGTGCGTGGAAGGAGGCCGGGAGCAGGAGGACCAGCAGGCCAGCCATCACCCAGAACGTCAGGCGGAACCCGCCGACCGCGTTGAGGCCGGCGGCGATCATCGGGCCGACCACGAACCCGCCGACGTCCCACGCCCCGAGGCGGCCCATGTTGCGCCCCAGGTTGTCGGGGTCGGCGACGATCACGGTGCGGCGGGCACCGGGGCCGGCCGTCCCGAGGGCGAAGCCGAGGACCAGGCGTCCGCCCACGAAGTGCCACAGTTGGTCGCCGACGGCGAGCAGCACCAGTGCGGCGATGCCGAGGAGGATGCCGACGCGCAGCAGGAGCGGCGCGTGGCCCCGGTCGGCCCGCGGGGCCATGACGAGGGTGGCCACGAAGGCGGCGCCGAAGCCGGCCCCGATGGCGAGGCCGATTCCCGCCTCCGAGAACCCCAGTTCCGACCGCAGTTCGGCCAGCAGCGTCATGATCGACGCCAGGCCCGCCGACATCCCGAACAGGATCAGGAAGTACGGGAGGAGCCTCGTTCCGCCCTCCGCCGTGTCCGGCGCGTCAGTCGCGGTACTGGACACCGGGCAGTACGCAGAGCATCTCGTAGAGCAGGTTGGCGCCGACGAGGCTGGTCATCCCGCTGGTGTCGTAGATGGGTGCGATCTCGACGACGTCGCAGCCGACCAGGTCGAGCCCCCGGCAGCCTCGGATGACCTCGAGGGCCTGGGGCATGGTGAGGCCGCCCACCTCGGGGGTGCCGGTGCCGGGCGCGAACGCCGGGTCGAGACCGTCGATGTCGAAGCTGAGATAGACCGGCCCGCCGCCCACCTGCTCGCGCACCTCGGCCATGAGGGGTTCGAGGCTGCGATGCCAGCACTCCTCGGCCTGCACGACCCGGAAGCCCTGCTGACGGGACCAGTCGAAGTCGTCGGCGGCGTAGCCGGTGCCGCGTACGCCGATCTGGACGACCCGGTCACAGTCGAGGACCCCGGCCTCGACGGCCCGTCGGAACGGTGTGCCGTGGGCGACCTTGGAGCCGAACATGGTGTCGTTGATGTCGGTGTGGGCGTCGACGTGGACCAGCCCGACGGGGCCGTGCCGTTTTGCCATGGCCTTCAGGATCGGCAGCACGATCGTGTGGTCCCCGCCCATCGCCGCGGTGGCGACCCCGTGTTCGAGGAGGCCGTCGAAGTGGCTCTCGATGGCGTCGACGGCGGCCAGCAGGTCGTAGGGGCTGGTGGCCACGTCGCCGGTGTCGTCGATCCGGAGGCTGTCGAACGGGGCGGCCTTCGTCGCCATGTTGTAGGGGCGCAGCAGGACCGACTCGTCGCGGATTCCCCGGGGGCCGAAGCGGGCGCCGGGACGGTTGGAGGTGCCGATGTCGAGCGGCACGCCGACCACGGCGACGTCCAGGTCGGCCGGCCCGCTGGTGCCGGGGAGTCGCATGAATGTGGCGATGCCGCCGAAGCGGGGCATCTCGTTGCCACCCAGTGGCTGGGGGTTCGTGGCGTCTGACATGGTCGCTTCGATGGTCGGATCGGCGCTGCTCGGGCGCCAGTCTCGCACGGCGAGGGTTCGCAGCGAGATTCCGGGCCGTGGCAGGATCCGGTGATGGGCCACGACCACCACCGCCATGAGCACGACAAGGGGTTGCGGACGAAGCTCCACTGGCTGCTCCAGATCCGCAAGTTCTGGCAGTCCGATGTCAACCGCGAGGTGTTCGCCATGGCGGCACCGGCCGCGGGCGAGCACGCCGTCGACGTGGGTGCCGGCATGGGTCCGGCGACCGTGCTGGCCGCCCGGCGGGGCGCCCGGGTCACCGCCGTCGAACCCTCCCGCTTCATGCGCACGATCCTGTCGGTGCGGCGCCCCTTCCAACGGGCCCGTTCCCGCATAACCGTGGCGGACGGTGTGGCCGAGTCACTGCCGGTGCCC
>LUMJ01001291.1_pt1 | contig 12985 bp, 13 predicted proteins | sample 729631 | NCBI WGS metagenome assembly LUMJ01 (sample SAMN03860266, study PRJNA289734) | marine metagenome | biome: seawater column; feature: ocean; material: water; isolation source: Red Sea water column Station 22 - depth 500m | place: Saudi Arabia: Red Sea | collected 2011-10-15 | depth 500 m | reverse complement strand
GTGTCTGGATTGATGCTTGGGATGGCATACAGCGGATGAGGGATAAATCAGGCATACGACAAGTGCAGCCACCCTTTACTAACAGAAGTCGGGGACGTTCCTCCTGGCTTAAGGCGGTAAAGATAAGGCGGTCACATGGGCCACAGCCAGAAAGGCTGGAAAGTTGATTAACACAGTCCCAGAGAACTGGATTGAGCATGGTGCGTCGGTGCACTATTGGAAACCGTAATGCTGCCCAGTGAATTGGAACAGGTATTACGATCGGGGCAGCTTGCCGTGACGGCAGAGTTGTCACCACCGGATTCGGCCGACCCACAAGAAGTCTATAAACGCGCAGCATTGTTTGCGGGTCATGTCGATGCGCTCAACGCCACGGACGGTTCTGGAGCCAACTGCCACATGTCAAGTGTTGGCGTTTGTGCCTTGCTGACAAGAGCCGGTTATTCCACCGTCATGCAGATTTCATGCCGTGACCGGAATCGCATTGCAATACAGGGCGATATACTGGGGGCTGCAGCGATGGGCGTCCGGAATATCTTGTGTTTGACCGGAGATGGTGTACAGGCGGGTGATCAGCCTGATGCCAAGGCGGTTTTCGATTTTGACAGTATTTCCCTGTTAGAGACGGTTCGCTATATGCGGGATGAATCTCAGTTTCTGAGTGAGCGGAAGCTTTCAACGCCGCCCGATGTATTTATAGGTGCTGCGGCTAATCCCTTTTCACCACCAGTGAATTACCGGCCACAACGACTCAGAAAAAAGATTGAGGCAGGAGCTCAGTTCATACAAACACAATATTGTTTTGACGTGCCAATGCTTAAAGACTACATGCATGAAGTACGCAATCTTGGATTGCATGAGCAGTGCTTTATCTTAGCTGGAGTTGGTCCATTGGCGTCCGCCAGAACCGCGAAATGGATACGGGAAAATGTTCCTGGTGTTCATGTTCCCGATGACCTGATCACACGACTCGAAGGTGCAGTCGATCAACAGCAAGAAGGTGTGAAGATTTGTATCGAACTGATACAACAGATCAAGGAGATTGATGGAATTGTGGGTATACATGTGATGGCCTATAGACAGGAAGAGATGGTGGCGGAAATTATCCAGAAGTCGGGTGTATTGAATGGACGATCTCCTTCGGTGCCGTCGATGCTGGGTAATCTTTAACACTTAAGGAGTATGCAGTGACCATTACACTAGTCAGTTCGAAAAATCGCGAGGTTCGAATAGGGTTTGATCAGTCGTTTTGCATTATCGGTGAGAGGATAAATCCTACTGGGCGTAAGGTTCTTTCAGAGGAAATGAAAAATGGCCCATATGTTGGACGTAAACGCCGGCATACCGCTCGCCGATGAACCTGCTATTCTGGCCGAGTGCATACAACTTGTTCAGTCACTTACCGATGTACCTTTGTCTATTGATTCATCGATCGTTGCGGCTCTGGAGTCGGGCCTTTCGGTATATCAGGGTAAAGCGCTGGTGAACTCGGTTACGGGTGAGGAAGAACGTCTTGAGAGCGTTCTCCCGCTGGTTAAGAAATTCAATGCTGTAGTAGTTGCGATATCGAATGATGAGACTGGTATCTCTGAGGATCCAGATGTCCGGTTTGAAGTAGCCAGAAAAATTGTAGAGCGTGCAGAAGACCATGGAATACCGCGTGAGGATGTTATTGTAGACCCACTCGTTATGCCTATTGGCGCATTAAATGATGCGGGCAGGCAGGTGATGAGTATCGTCCGACGATTGCGTGAAGAGCTGAAAGTGAACTCCACCTGTGGTGCCTCCAATATCAGCTTTGGCCTGCCTAACCGAAATGGACTGAACTCGGCGTTCCTTGCCATGGCAATAGGTGCGGGTATGACGATAAAAAAATATCGGGAACCGGTGCAAGATTCTGAGACAGGTAGCGCGCGGGAACGAGGACGGAATCGACGTCGTCGTTCAGTAAGATGACAAGCTCAAAACATTACGGTCGCTGTCTGTGCGGTGCTGTCACCTTTAAGATTAAAGGCGAGTTGCGTCAAGTGCTCGTTTGCCATTGCTCACAATGTCGGCGAAGCAGTGGTCACCAGTGGGCAGCAACTGCAGCACCAGTAGAGGCTATTGAGATTGACTGCCAGAACACATTGTCCTGGTATCGCTCGTCATCAAAGGCCAAGCGTGGATTTTGCCGTCGCTGTGGTTCCAGCCTGTTTTGGCAATTGGATGGATCGACTTCCTTATCGATAGCGGCTGGATCATTGGATTTGCCTACTGGTCTCAGCACACAAGAACATATCTATTTTGAAAATGCATCGGACTACTACAGTGTGCATCCAGACGAACAGATTAGAACAAGCACTAAGATAGAATGTGAGTGAAGTAATGACAGAAGCCTTAGTTGTTTTTACACCTTCAGGTCGGCGTGGTCGATTCCAGTTTGGTACAACAGTGTTACAGGCGGCTCAAGAGCTCGGTGTGGATGTCGATTCGGTGTGCGGGGGTCGAGCAATCTGTGGGCGTTGTCAGGTACTTCTCAGTGAAGGTTCATTTCCCAAGCACGGAATCGAGTCGAATCTGGCCAATCTATCAGCCCGCAGTGACAGTGAATTGGAATACGGCCGACAGCAATCGCTTGCCCAAGGCCGCCGCCTGGGTTGTTCGACCAAAATTCTGGGCGATGTGGTCATTGACGTGCCGGCCGATAGCCAGGTCCACAGGCAGGTTGTACGTAAAAGGATTGAAGTACACGACATTGATGTGAATCCCTTGGTGCGTCTGCATTACTTGGAAGTTCCTGAACCGAATATGCATGAGCCCGCGGGTGATTTGCAGCGGGTATTCGACGAGCTGGAGTTTGAATGGGGATTGACCGGTCTTGGTTGTGATCGGCACGTGCTTGAGGTGCTACAGCAGAGTCTTAAATCTGGTGGTCGAAAAGTCACTGTCGCTGTCTTTCGACAGAAGCAGATCATAGCGACCTGGGCCGGATTCAAAGATCGCGCTTTGGGCATGGCAGTCGATGTCGGATCAACCACGATAGCAGTGCATTTGTGTGATCTTTCGTCTGGTGAAGTCCTGGCTTCCTCGGGCATGATGAACCCACAGATCCGCTTCGGTGAGGACCTGATGAGCCGGGTATCCTATGTCATGATGCACCCTGGCGGCGACAAGGAAATGACACAGGTGGTGCGGGCTGCGATCGTCGAACTGGCGCAGGAAGTCTGTCGGCAGGCCGGCTATGACACTACCGACGTACTGGATGCGACCTTTGTTGGTAACCCTGTTATGCACCATCTGTTGCTGGCAATCAGCCCGATAGAACTCGGTGGTGCGCCCTTTGCTTTAACAACTGATCAGGCGATCGAGTTCAAAGCCAGTGAGTTGGACCTCGACCTGCACCCCGGGGCGAGGTCTTATGTTTTGCCTTGTATTGCCGGCCATGTCGGTGCAGACACGGCCGCGGTGGTCTTGTCTGAAGCACCTTATTTACGTGAGGAGATAACGTTGCTGGTTGATGTTGGTACCAATGCGGAAATCGTGTTGGGAAATAGACATCGGATGCTTGCGGCAAGCAGTCCAACCGGACCGGCTTTCGAGGGTGCTCAGATCAGTTGCGGGCAAAGGGCTGCACCAGGTGCAATAGAGCGAGTGCGTATTGATCGCGATACGCTTGAATCTAGATTCAAGGTGATCGGTTCGGACCTTTGGTCAGATGAAACAGGTTTTGATCAAAGTATTGCCGATTACGGCGTAACGGGTATTTGCGGTTCTGGGATTATCGAGGTCATTGCGGAAATGGTGCTTTCAGGAATTTGCTCCAGCGATGGCGTGATTGATGGTGCTCTGGCAAATCGATCTAGTTCGATCGTTTCTGATGGACGGACTTTCTCCTATTTGTTATATGACCAGAGTGTGACCCTACAAATCACACAGAATGACATTCGAGCGATTCAACTGGCAAAGGCTGCACTATACGCAGGAATTCGATTGTTGATGGATGGTCTTGGCATAGAACAGGTCGATCGAATTCGTCTTGCTGGTGCATTTGGTTCTCACATCGATGTGATGTACGCCATGGTATTGGGCTTGATTCCGGATTGTGATCTTGACAATGTCACATCCGCAGGAAACGCTGCGGGGACTGGTGCGCATATCGCACTGGTTGATCAGAATGCCCGCCAGGAAATAGAAAAAGAGGTCCGACGGATAGAAAAAATAGAAACAGCTGTGGAACCACGATTCCAGGAGCATTTTGTCGCGGCGATGGCAATTCCACATCAGACCGCAGACTTCCCACAGTTGGCAAAGGTAGTAACGCTTCCAAGCCGGAAAGATGCATCGCAGAATAGTGGCAAGACTTCAAGGCGTAAACGCCGTCAGCGCAACTGAGCTACGGTTAGTTGCACTGATAGATTTGCCTGGATACTCTGTGTTGTTCAGACGCGAGATCATCAATACTTGCCGGAGTAATGAGTGAATTCCACGATACTTGCCGAAGTGCCTATTTTTTCGGGCCTGAAACAATCAGACCTTGATCAACTTGCTCAATGTTCGACCCGCAGCTGGTTTAAGCGGGGGAGTGTTATCGTTACGGAAGGAGACCCAGCTGATGGGCTTTATGTCGTGGTCAGCGGACGAATCAAGGTTCTTTTGGGTGACAATGATGGAAAAGAAGTGGTTCTAACGGTCGAATCTGCAGGGGCATGTTTTGGTGAGATCGCCCTGCTGGATGAAGAACCCAGATCGGCATCGGTCGCCGTGCTGGAAAACACTGAACTTTTGATTATTTATAGAGATCAGTTTATGGATCTATTGGATAATCATCCTGAATTTGCTCGATCACTCATTCACTCACTGGCCCATATGGTTAGGCGATTGACGAAGAACGTGGAGGGCCTTGCACTGAAGGATGTTTATTGTCGAATTGTAGATCTACTCGAGCGCAGATCGGTGGTCGCAGACGATGTACGTGTTGTCAACGAGCGCCTCACACACCAGCTTATCGCTGACATGATTGGTGCTTCCAGGGAGATGGTGAGTCGGATCATGAGCGATCTGGTCAAAGGAGATTATATTAGTGTTACATCGGAACAGATTCGCATTAACAGGCGCCTCCCATCCGGCTGGTGACTGGACGTAAAGAAAGCGACATTCCGGATTAATTCAGATGGCAGAAGGAACACTTCGAAAAATGCGTACCGAACTGGTCGACCCGGTTCATTACCGGTTGCCGGTGGGAGAAACGCTGATCGATTTGAATTCGCTGCTTGGTCAGGAGATCTCCCTCATTTATTCCGGAAGAATATTTTGTATTGAATGCGGTCGTAAAACGAATAAAAGCTTCAATCAAGGGTATTGTTTTCCCTGTTTACGTCGGCTGGCTGCATGCGATACGTGTATCGTCAGGCCTGAACTGTGTCATTACCATGAAGGCACTTGCAGGGAACCGCAGTGGGGAGCGACCCATTGTATGCAACCTCACGTAGTCTATCTTGCCAATTCTTCCGGCCTGAAAGTGGGGATCACACGTAAAACACAAGTGCCAACACGCTGGATAGACCAGGGTGCGATTCAGGCATTGGCGATCGCTGAGGTGGATACCCGGCTGCAGTCGGGTCTGATGGAGACCGCCTTAAAAGGCACAATCAATGATAAAACGGACTGGCGCCGAATGCTGAAAGGCGGACAAACCGAGATCGATCTCAAGTTCGAATGGGAACAACTGCGAATATCTAGCGAAGCATTAATCACCGATAGCCAGTTACAGTTTGGTGCATCGACTTTTCGCCTGAAAGAGCAGGAAGAGCCGATACGGATTTTTTATCCGGTTTTACGCTACCCGGAAAAAATAAAGACGTTTAATTTTGATAAGGAAAAGAGTGTAAGGGGCACTCTAGAAGGGATCAAAGGGCAATATCTGATTCTAGATCAGGGCGTTTTGAATATTAGAAAGTTTGCTGGATACGAAATCTCATTCACAGTGTACTAGTGGCCAGACTAGCATAGCGATAACTGGCAGAGGGGATCAATTCTGACGAGCGATATTCATTCTAGGATCCGTGACCGATCCCCAACGACCATGAACTACTTCGTTTCCCGGGCAGGGGTTAGCTGGCACGTTGAATGAAAGTAGCATCGATAGAACCGCTAGTGCACTGCCCACCAGGAATACTGCTGACGGTGAGATAAGCCATAGAAAGCCTAATACAGCAGGCAAGATCACCGCAGCGATGTGATTAATCGTAAAACCAACACCAGCAGTCGCTGCAATATCGGCTGGATCGGCAATTTTTTGGAAGTAGGTTCGAATTGCTATGGCAAGTGCAAAGAAGAAATGGTCGATGATGTAAAGACCAGCGGCTATACCGGCGTTGTTCACAAAAGCGTAGGCTGTAAAGACAATCGTAAGCCCGACATACTCGAAAATTAGAATTCGCCGCTCACCTATATTACCGATCAATCGCCCCAAACGGGCGGCGAAAAGCATGTTGAGTACTGCATTCACCAGAAATAGTATTGAAATCATTGCGACATCAAATTCAAATTTTTCGACCATCAGAAATCCCGCAAACACGATAAATATTTGGCGCCTTGCACCCGAGAGAAACGTGAGGGCGTAATACAGCCAGTATCGTCGACGGAGTACCATCCGACGGTTCTGTCTCACCTTTACAGGAAACTGCTGAAACAACAGCCAACAAACCAAGCCGATTACAGCAGTTGCACCACCACCCCAAAAGTAGACAAGCGAGAAATCAACACCTAGAACTTCGAACGTAATCCAGATAAAACCATAGATCACGATAGAGGTAAATGCGCCCACCGCGATCACCCTTCCAAGTAACTCAGGCGCCTTGTCCTTATCGATCCACTGTAGACACAATGAGGAATGAACAGTCTCAAAGTAGTGATATCCAAGCGACATCACCACGGTAGTGACATACAGCCCGATAACACTTGGAAACCACCCGGTCACCAGCGTGCCCACGCCCAGCAACAGCAACGACACATAGGCTATGGTCTGCTCCCGAAATAGAAATAAAAGAAAGACCACTAGGAACGCGAGGAATCCTGGAACTTCACGGAGGCTTTGCAGAATACCCATCTCCGCACCGCTGAAGGCAGCGCGCTCGATCGCAAAGTTGTTGAGCAGTGCCTGCCATGTTGCAAAGCTCAGGGGTACAGCAGCCGCCATAATCAAAAGGAGATATTCTGGTCGGTCTCGAAATCTGGACAAATTCATATCTGATCGATTGGTCAGTCCATCAAATACACCAGTGAATTAGTGGATCAGACGGTCAGTTTATGGGTCGGATACTGGTCGATCATACCCGGTCGCTAAACGATGTTAGAGTTGTACGGTAGCATATCCTGCCGTTCGAGTGAGTGGTCACCAGATGAGCGATACTCTGAAAAAACCGACAGTTGGGTTTTTCGTAACCTGCCTCGTAGATATTATGAGGCCAAGGGTTGGGTTTGCAGCCGTTAGGTTACTGGAGCAGGCCGGTTGTGAGGTAGAGGTGCCACGCAGTCAGAGTTGTTGCGGTCAGCCTGCCTACAACAATGGAGATGAGGCCAGCAGTCTCGTGATTGCAAAGCAGATCATCAAAGTCTTTGATCAGTTTGACTATATCGTTGTCCCCTCAGGGTCGTGCGCAGGAATGTTCAGTGAACATTTTCCGAGACTGTTCAGATACGACTTAGATTGGCTTCATCGAGCTCAGCGAATAGCAGCCAAGACATGGGAGTTAACCCGCTTTTTGGTGGAGGTCATGGGGGTAGATTCGTTGGATTCGTGTTATCCAGCAAAGTGTGCCTATCACGACTCGTGTTCAGGTCTGCGTGAACTTGGGATTCGGGAGCAGCCACGGCAGCTATTGTCTTTGGTCAAGGGCCTGTCATTGGCAGAACTTAACGACCGAGACGTCTGTTGTGGATTTGGGGGGACGTTCAGTGTCAAGTATCCGGAAATCTCTACTCGGCTGGTGTCAAACAAGGCTTCTAATCTAGAACAGACCTCAGCAGATGCCCTGCTGGGCGGGGATCTAGGATGTTTGTTGAACATCGCCGGGCGCCTGCGCCGAGAGGGAAGTGCAGCCAAGGTGTTCCATATCGCAGAAGTACTTGCTGGTATGGCGGATGGGCCGGGTATTGCTGAGCCGGAGGATGAGGCATGACCCAGGCGGCTACTTCTGCAGCAGTTTTTAAGAGTAAGGCACGGGAGGCACTGTCTGATCCTGCATTACAGCAGGCGATGGATCGGGCGAAAGGTGGTTTTGTCGGTGCAAGGCGGATTGTTGTCGAGGACCTGGCGGAGTTTGATTCCCTACGTGATACAGCCCGGGATATCAAAGATCATGTACTCAACCATCTGGATCTCTATCTTGAACGCTATGAGCGCAAGACGATTGAGAATGGTGGTCATGTTCACTGGGCGCAGACGGCCGAAGAAGCCTGCCAAATTGTCAGGAAGATATGTCTCGATGCTGATGCCCGACTCGTCGCGAAAGGTAAGTCGATGGTATCCGAAGAGATGGGACTCAACACAGTGCTTGAAGAGGCCGGCATTGAAGTTGCCGAAACTGATCTAGGTGAATACATTATTCAGCTTGCAGGTGAGTCACCCAGCCACATCATCGCCCCGGCGATTCATAAGACCCGGGAGCAGATCACCGAACTGTTTTACGAAAATCATAAGAGTCATGGATTTTCTGAACGGGTCACACGCCGGGAAGCCATCGTAAACGAAGCACGCGGTGTACTGCGTAGCGTATTTGCCCGCGCCGACGTCGGTATTACCGGCGCTAATTTTTTGATCGCCGAGTCTGGTGCAAATGTCATTGTCACGAACGAGGGAAATGGAGATCTTTCCAGCACCTTGCCTCCCGTTCAGATCATTACAGCAGGCATCGAGAAGGTCATCCCCTCACTGGATGATCTTTCTACGTTCCTACGAATTCTGGGCCGCAGCGCCACTGGCCAGGAAATGTCTGCCTACACGACTTTATATACAGGACCGCGTCGCGAGGGTGAGGTCGAAGGCCCGACGGAATACCATGTCGTACTATTGGACAATGGTCGATCTACAATGCTGGCTGGGCGTTATCAGTCAATGTTGCGTTGTATACGCTGCGGTGCTTGTTTGAACCACTGTCCGGTATATTCAGCAGTTGGGGGCCATGCTTACGGTTGGGTCTATCCAGGTCCTATGGGGTCAGTGCTCACGCCACTCATGCAGGGGTTTGATCGGTCGTACGATCTACCCAACGCCTGTACCCTGAATGGTCGCTGTAATGAGGTGTGTCCGGTGCGAATTCCATTGTCAGACATGCTTCGAAAACACAGATTTGAGCAGTATCGTCGAAATCTCAACCCGTGGCTGGGCAGACGCCTGTTGTCGTTGTGGGCCTGGTTTGCACGTCGGCCAAGACTCTACCAGGGTATGGTCGCACTACCTGTCTGGCTGATGAACCGTTTTGGTAGAGGACAGGGTGTCCTACGTAGATTGCCGGGTGCGGGTAGATGGACAGCGAGTCGCGATATGGCAGTGCCGGAAAAGCGTACTTTTCAGGCTCAGTGGCAGGCCAAAAGAGACAATGACACATGACCGACTCGAGGAACGATATTCTTCAGGCTGTGCGGTCCTCTCTGGCTGTAGGAAAACAGCGTTCCCCCAGTCGCGTCGAATTGGTAGAAAAACGGATCTCGGCATCCCGGGCTCACGTTCAGCCCTTCGTAGAAGATTCACTGATACAGCGATTTTGTGACAAGCATGCTGCCGTCCACGGCACCTATGAACGCGTAGCGGGCCTGGTTGAGGTGCCGCCTGCGATACTGCGTCACCTGGCCGCCATAGATAATGCTTATGCCGGTATTGCCGAGACAGGTACTCTGGTGCTCCTCAGCGGAGAACAACGGTGGACTTCCCATAATTTCCTGCCCGATGACCATATCATTATTTTGGATTCGGCCTTAATTATGAGACACCAGGAAGATATTTGGGCACGACTGCGTGCGTTGCCAGACGGATTGCCCCGTGTAGTGAACCTGATTACAGGACCGTCAAAGACAGCAGATGTCGAACAGACGGTACAGTACGGTGCTCACGGGCCACGCAGACTTCATCTTATCGTGGTCGAGGGTTAATTTACCCGGCCAGTGTGGGATTGGACCACGATATAATCGCTATCAACTGATCGGAGATTCCAAATCGCTTCGACATGCTAAGTACAGTTAAGTGATTAGCCAACGGGTCGACCAATGAATTTTGAGCGACAGAGTTCCTACGAGCGAGCCGAGTTGTTAGCGTGCGGCCACGGCCAGATGTTCGGTGAAGGGAATGCACACTTGCCTTTGCCGCCGATGTTGATGTTCGATCGCATCACACATATCTCTGACAAGGGGGGCGCTTATGGCAAGGGTGAAGTGATCGCGGAACTGGACATTGATACGGAACAGTGGTTCTTTGCGTGTCACTTTGAAAATGACGCCGTGATGCCAGGTTGTCTGGGAGTCGATGCCCTCTGGCAGTTGGTGGGGTTTTTTCTCGGTTGGAAGGGGGGGCCGGGACACGGTCGCGCGCTGGGTTCAGGGGAAATACGCTTTACCGGGCAGGTAACGCCTGAGAAAGCTTTTCATGGGTATTGCAGATGGTCAGGTCGAGGCCGACGGAAAGGTAATCTATACCGGGAAAGATCTCCGCGTTGGCTTATTCGCCGGCTCAGATTCCGGAGGTGAGATATGAGACGAGTGGTTGTGACGGGCATAGGCATTGTGTCGAGTATCGGGACCAGTCACCAGGCAGTAGCTGCCGCTCTTCGACACGGTAGTTCCGGTATTGTCTACAGTGAAGAATACGAGGAACTTGGCTTTCGATCGAGGGTCTGCGGCAGTATTGATATTGATCTAACGGAAGAAATTGACCGAAAGGTGAAGCGGTTTATGGGTGATGCCGCGGCCTACAACTATCTGGCAATGCGTGATGCTCTGGAAGATTCGGGCCTAGAAGATGGCATGATATCGAATCCGCGAACGGGGTTAGTCGTAGGCTCCGGTGGCGGGTCACCTGAGAATATTGTCGAGGCCGTGGACTCACTTCGGGCGAAGGGCGTGAAACGGGTGGGACCCTATATGGTGACGCGAACTATGGCCAGCGGCACGGCAGCATGTTTAGGGACGGCGTTCAAAATCAAAGGTGTGTCTTATTCGATCAGTTCAGCCTGTGCAACCAGCGCTCACTGTATTGGAAATGCGGCGGAACTGATTCAACTCGACAAACAGGACATCGTGTTTGCCGGTGGTGGTGAGGAACTTCATTGGTCAACGACAGTGCTTTTTGATGCCATGGGTGCTTTGTCATCAAAGTACAACGACCACCCACAGAGCGCCTCGCGAACCTATGATGCCCACAGGGATGGCTTCGTGGTTTCGGGTGGTGGTGGTGTATTGGTTATGGAAGAACTCGAACACGCAGTAAAGCGCGGCGCAAAAATCTATGCCGAGTTGGTAGGATATGGTGCAACTTCTGACGGTTTCGACATGGTGCAACCCTCAGGAGAGGGCGCGGTTCGGTGCATGCGCCAGGCATTAGAAGGAGTAGAAGAATCTGTTGACTATGTAAATACCCACGGAACGAGTACACCGGTTGGCGATATTCGGGAACTCAATGCTATTGCAGAAGTGTTCGGTGACCAGATACCACCCATCAGTGCGACAAAGTCTCTTACGGGGCATGCGCTTGGCGCAGCGGGTGTTAACGAAGCGGTCTATTCGTTGCTGATGCTTGACGGTGACTTTATAGCAGGGTCTGCCAATATTTCCACGCTCGACCCCGAGGCCGAGGGATTCCCAATTGTGCTGACGTGCCAGGAAAATGCAGGTTTGAACGTGGTGATGTCAAACAGTTTCGGATTTGGTGGCACCAACTCGACATTGGTGTTCCGGTCAATGAATCGGGATAACGCGTAAGTCTTTGGACCGGTAGACCCGTGCGGCAGGATCAGTTATCGGTAAACCGATTTTGAATATAGTTTTCCACCCGCTCTAGGAATTGAGCGGCAATATCGTCGCCACGGAGGGTGACTGTTTTCTCCCCATCTTCGTAAACCGGCGCGACAGGGTGTTCCCCACTGCCTGGAAGACTAATTCCGATGTCGGCATGGCGGCTCTCGCCCGGACCATTGACGACACAGCCCATGACCGCCACAGAGAGCGACTCTACACCGGGATACTGCAGGCGCCACAGAGGCATCTGCTGTTTGAGGTGAGACTGCACCTGACTTGCCAGCTGCTGAAAGAAGTCGCTGGTTGTCCTGCCACATCCTGGACATGCTGTGACCTGCGGGCTAAAGGAACGAAGACCCATGCTCTGCAGCAGATCCTGTGCGACGCGGACTTCGCGCGTGCGATCACCTCCCGGTTCTGGTGTCAGTGACATCCGGATGGTATCCCCAATACCTTCTTGGAGCAGGATAGACAGAGCAGCTGAAGAGGCGATGACGCCTTTATCGCCCATGCCAGCTTCGGTCAGTCCTAAATGTAGCGGCATGTCGCTTCGCTTGGAGAGATCGCGGTACACTGCGATGAGATCCTGCACCCGACTGACTTTGCATGAGAGGATGATGGCATTGTGTGCCAGTCCCTCGTGTACGGCGAATTCAGCGCTTTGCACAGCAGATTCTACCAGTGCATTTCGGGTGACTTCCGCGAGTGATTTTGGGGTTGGCTGGGCAGCGTTTTCGTCGAGCTGGTGTGCAAGAAGATTCTGATCTAGAGATCCCCAATTAACCCCGATGCGAATCGGTTTTCCGTAGCGACAGGCAATTTCGATCATTTGTCTGAACTGGCTGTCGTGACGGTCACCCCGTCCCACGTTGCCGGGATTGATGCGGTACTTGGCAAGGATTTCTGCACACGCTGGATATTTGGCCAGAAGTTTGTGACCGTTGTAGTGGAAATCGCCTACCAGTGGTACTGTGCAGCCTGCCGCATCAAGTCGTTT
>LUMJ01001332.1_pt1 | contig 12995 bp, 14 predicted proteins | sample 729631 | NCBI WGS metagenome assembly LUMJ01 (sample SAMN03860266, study PRJNA289734) | marine metagenome | biome: seawater column; feature: ocean; material: water; isolation source: Red Sea water column Station 22 - depth 500m | place: Saudi Arabia: Red Sea | collected 2011-10-15 | depth 500 m | reverse complement strand
CCTTTAAAGAGGCGATGAGTGATGATTTCAAGTTTTACCAAAAACAGGTTGTAGTGAACGCGAGGGCTATGGCTAATGTATTCTTAAATCGAGGTTATGAAGTCATTTCCGGAGGTACCGACGACCATTTGTTTTTGGTTAGCTTTATTTCACAAGGTTTGACGGGGAAAGATGTTGACGCCGCTTTAGGCTCAGCTCATATTACAGTCAACAAAAATACCGTACCTAATGACCCACAATCTCCTTTTATTACCAGCGGTATACGTGTAGGTACTCCAGCAGCAACAACCAGAGGTTTTGGTGAATCGGAATGCAGCGATCTGGCTAATTGGATGTGTGACATTTGTGATGACATTGAAAATGAATCCGTTGTTGATGATGTGAGGTCAAAAGTTGAAAAACTTTGCGCAAAATTTCCCGTATATAGGTAAATTTTATGCGCTGTCCATTTTGTCAGTCAGATGACACCAAGGTACTGGACACAAGGCTCCTTGATGACGGATCTCAAGTTCGCCGTCGCCGTGAATGTATCGCATGCGGAGAGAGGCACTCAACTCGTGAAACAGTTGACTTAAACCTTCCAAGGCTAATAAAAAGCGATGAATCGAGGCAAAGTTTTAGCGAAGATAAGCTACGTTCAGGATTGCTCAAAGCTTTCGAGAAGAGGCCTGTGTCAATTTCTGAAATTGAAACAGCCATTCAAAAAATTCAGCGCAAGCTGATGGCGCAAAACGAACGAGAAGTTGCATCCTCCGTTCTTGGTGAGTGGGTGATGGAAGAATTACGCGCTTTGGATGAAGTTGCCTATATTCGATTTGCTTCTGTTTACCGACAATTTCAAGACATTGAAGCGTTCAAAAGCGAAATTGAAAAACTGATGAAAAAATAGAATTCTAGCTTAATAGCTAGGGCAATGAATTTTTAGCCCCATAAGAGTTATAAATTAATAGATAGTTATGGCCAAAACTAAAATTGAATTTGTTTGCAGGGACTGCGGAGCATCTCATCATCAGTGGGCAGGACAGTGTTTAGAGTGCAAAGCTTGGAATACATTAGATGAAATTGTGGTCTCTCAGGTCAGTTCATCTAGGCCTGAAAGCCTAAAGGACCTGCCAGCATCAAAATTACAAAATTTATCTGAAATAAAAACCGAAAATAATAAAAGATTGACAACAGGTCTAAGTGAGCTTGATCGCACCTTGGGTGGTGGTTTGGTTGATAGCTCAGTAGTTCTTATTGGTGGTGACCCAGGAATCGGTAAATCTACCCTTATTTTGCAGGCTCTGGCAGCCATTAATCAATCAAATACGACATTATATGTCAGCGGAGAAGAATCAGCTGAGCAAGTCAGTGAGAGGGCAATTCGGTTAGATATTAAAGAAGATATTTTATTTATTAGTGAGACCCATTTAGAGAAGATTCTTAAGCTTTCAAAAGACGTTCAGCCCAAGGTTGTTGTCATTGATTCAATTCAAACTATGGTCACTGATCTTTCTGCTTCTGCACCAGGTTCAGTTTCTCAAGTACGAGACTGTGCAGCTCAACTAACCCAGTACACAAAACAGACTCACACAATTCTTATCATGATTGGTCATGTAACAAAAGGTGGTGCTCTCGCAGGACCAAGAATCTTAGAGCATATGGTTGACACTGTTCTTTATTTCGAAGGGGATGCTGGTGGTCGTTACAGAGTTATCAGGGCAGTTAAGAATCGTTATGGTTCGGTGAATGAAATTAGCGTTTTTGCGATGAGTAGAAAGGGTTTACAGCAAGTCAGCAACCCGTCTTCCATTTTCCTTTCAAATCAAAAAACGCCATCTCCTGGCTCTATGGTTATGGTAGTTCGTGAAGCTACTAAACCGTTATTGATAGAAATTCAAGCTTTGGTTGATCAGGCAAATGGACCAGCAAAGCGAGTGAGTGTCGGTTTAGATCAAAATCGACTTTCTTTGCAACTGGCGATCCTCCATAAACATGGCGGAATTGCGACCTTTGACCAGGATGTTTTTGTTAATGTTGTTGGCGGCATTAAGGTGAATGAAACTGCTTCTGATCTGGTGGTTATGATGGCAATCGCCTCTAGTTTGAGAAGTAAAATCATTCCGAAGGACTGGATAGCTTTTGGTGAAGTGGGATTAAGTGGAGAAGTTCGTCCAGTATTTAATGCATCAGAACGACTAGCTGAAGCTCAAAAGCAAGGATTTAAAGTGGCTATAATTCCTAAATCAAATGTCCCTAAAAAAACAGATAATGGTATCAAAATTGTCCCAGTAGAGTTCCTAAATCAAGCAATTCGATATTTAGCTGAAGGCTCTTAAAACTTATAAATCTAGCCCTTTTTGTGCCTTTATATTAGCTCTAAATGCATGCTTAATATCTAGTATTTCGCTAACAGTGTCTGCAATTTCAATTAAATTATCACTGGCTGCTCTGCCAGTAATGACGACATGCTGGTTTGCAGGTCGATTCGTTAGAGTTTCGAGGATTGATTTTTCTTCAAGATATTTATAACTAATCATATAGGTGATTTCATCAAGTACGACAAGGTCAAAATCTGGATTAGAAAGGAATTTTTTAGCTTCAGTCCATGCTTCAACCGCCTTTTTTTTGTCCAATTCTTGATCTTGAGTGTCCCAAGTAAAGCCGGTTTCCATGATTACCGTAGAAACATTGTCATGACCATTTAAGAAAAGGTCTTCACCAGTAGCTTGTTCACCTTTTAAAAAACGAACTATACCTACCTTCATATCATAACCTAGAGATCTGCAAATCATACCCATAGCAGATGACGATTTGCCTTTTCCATTTCCTGTTAATAAGACGATGATTCCTTTGTCAATATTTGCAGCTTCGATACGGGAGTCGATATATGCTTTTTTACGTTGCATGCGTTTTTTGTAGGAGTTTTCCATCACTAGTGTCCGGTTCTGTTCATCCATATCATTATAAAGCCATTCAACTTTCAAATTTGTCTTCAAAATGCTATTCAATGCAATATTTAGTCGTAATTGGGAGTCTTAGGTAAAATGTTGTCAATTTTGCAATTTGGATTAATTGGATGAACAAAGTTTTTAACTTTAGCGCAGGTCCTGCAGCTTTGCCAAGTACCGTATTAGAGCGTTTAAAAAGTGATTTACCAAAATTTAGAGATGCCAAGGCATCTGTTATGGAAATCTCCCATAGAGGGGTAGATTTCATGACGCTTGCAAAAAAGGCTGAACAAGACCTCAGAGACTTAATGAATATTCCAGATAATTACAAGGTTTTGTTTTTACAGGGTGGCGCTTCCCAGCAGTTTTCTATGGTTCCAATTAATCTTTTAAGGGGTAAAAAAATTGCCAATTATGCCAATACCGGCCACTGGTCAAAGAAAGCAATCCTAGAAGGCTCAAGATATTGTGACGTTAATATATGCACCGATAGTACAAAAAATGGCTTTACTGATATTGAAGACTATTCAACTTGGATGATTGATCCTGATGGTGCCTATCTCCATTACACTCCAAACGAAACTATTGCAGGACTAGAGTTTGATTATATTCCTGAGGTCAATATGCCATTAGTGGCAGACATGTCATCATCAATTCTTTCTAGAAAGATTGATGTTTCAAAGTTTGGCTTGATTTATGCGGGTTCTCAAAAAAATATTGGTGTTTCAGGTTTGACAGTCGTCATTGTCAGAGAGGATTTGATAGGGAAGGTTGTTGAACAGCAACCAGTTTTATTTGACTACTCGACTCAAGCTAATAATGACTCTATGTATAACACTCCGTGTACTTTTGCATGGTATTCAGCGGCGCTTGTCTTTGAATGGTTAAAAGAATTGGGGGGTATTGAATCAATCGCTCAGCATAACAAGGATAAATCCCGTTTGCTCTATAAATCAATCGATCAAAGTGATTTTTATTCTAATAATGTAGCCACTAGGTTTCGTTCTAGAATGAATGTTCCTTTTTTTACACCGAACCCTGAACTGGACAAAATCTTTGTTCACGACGCTTTGAATGAAAACCTTTTAGCTCTCAAAGGACATAGAGCTATTGGTGGGATTCGAGCAAGCATATATAATGCAATGAGCATGGAAGGGGTTGAGGCTTTAGTGTCATTTATGGTTGACTTTGAAAAAAAATCTGGTTAGAAGTATTAGTAATCTTAATGATTGACCTCTAACCCGCCAAATCTAATAAAATTTACAATTAGAATGAAAGAGAAAACACTTAACAATCTAAGATCAGAAATTGACGCTTTGGACAATAAGATCCAATTGCTCATAGCCTCGCGTGCTGATCTTGCAGCTCAAGTTGCTAAGGTAAAGAAAGAATCAAATACTCAAAGCGCCTATTATCGACCTGAAAGGGAGGCCGAGGTTCTGAGTCGCGTGATTAAAAGAAACCAAAGTTTACTAAAGGATAAAGATATTGCTCTTATTTTTAGAGAAATAATGTCTGCTTGTCTAGCAATTGAGCAGCCTCTCAAGATTGCCTTTCTTGGGCCTGAAGGTACATTCACGCAAGAGGCAGCCCTGAAACATTTTGGCCATGGCGTATCAACGCTAGACTGTGGAACTATTGATGAGATTTTTCATCAAGTAGAGACAGATAATGCTGACTATGGGGTTGTGCCTATCGAAAACTCGTCAAATGGTGTGATAGGAACCTCTCTTGATATGCTCTACACGCATGATCTCAATATTTGTGGTGAAGTTGAAATTGCTGTTTCTCATCATCTAATGATGCAAGATCAGTCTCAAGAAATTAATATAATTTATGCTCACCAGCAGGCATTTGACCAATGTCATCGTTGGTTGTCAAACCATTACCCTCGTACAGAGTTACGTCCCGTGGCTTCAAATGCTCTTGCTGCTCGAATGGTAAAAGAAGAGCCTAATGCTGCGGCTATAGCCTCTAAGGCTGCTCTAAATCTTTATGGTCTCCAACGTGTGGCAAAAAATATTGAGGATAGGTCTGGCAACATTACTCGTTTTATTGCAATTGGCAAGGATGAGGTTCCTCAAGGAAACGAAGATAAGACCTCCTTATTGATTTATATTGTAATTTAATTAAAGAAACAATTATTTCTGCAAAAAGTTCAATTTCTGAAGTTGAGAAACAAGCCTTAAAACTAAATATTCTTGGATCTTATCCCGTCGCAATTTTATGAATGCGTGTGAATCTATTCTTGGCTTGAGCCCATACCAAGGAGGCAAGCCGATTGAAGAGCTTGAACGTGAGTTGGGCATAAAAAACGTGATTAAGCTCGCTTCAAACGAAAACCCTTTGGGTGCTAGCCTCAAAGTAGTTGAAGCTATCAAGCTTTCTCTCAAAGATGCTCATAGATACCCAGACGGCAATGGTTATGAATTAAAAAGAGCTATTAGTCAGCACTTAGATGTAGCTCTGGAAATGATTTCACTAGGTAATGGTTCTAATGAATTATTGGAATTAATCGCTAGGGTATTTGTTTGTAAGAACACAGACGAAGTGATTTTTTCACAGTATGCATTTGTTGTTTATCCGTTAGTTACTCAAGCCTTGGGTGCAACTGCAAAAGTAGCTCCTGCAAAAGATTACAGCCATGATTTAAATGCTATGCTTGAGTTAATCAATGACAACACGAAACTCATCTTTATTGCCAATCCCAATAACCCTACAGGGACACTAGTAAGTGACGATGAAATATATAACTTTTTAATTAAAATACCTAGCGATATTCCGGTGGTTTTGGATCAAGCCTACTTTGAATATCTGAATGTTAATGATGAAGCTGTTGACTGGTTAAATGAATTTGATAATCTAATCATAACTCGTACTTTTTCAAAAGCTTATGGTTTGGCTGGTTTAAGAGTTGGGTACTCAGTTTGCAGTCCAATTATTGCGGATTTTATTAACCGAGTTAGGGAGCCATTTAATGTTAATCATACGGCTCAAGTGGCTGCAATTTGTGCCTTGTCAGATTTGGACTATTTAGAGCAGTCGAAAAAGGTTAACAATAATGGATTAAGACAGCTGGAGAGCGGCTTTAAGAAGCTGAAATTGAGCTATATTCCTTCTCACGCTAATTTTATTGCTGTTAAATTTTCTAATGCAATGAAAATTTATAATGATCTACTTAAAGAGGGTGTTATTGTTCGACCTGTGGAGATGGACAATTTTCTTAGAATTTCGATAGGAACTACTGAAGAGAATACTTACTTACTTCGAGCACTGGAAAAAATATTATGATGAGAAAGGTTTGCATAATTGGTATAGGTTTGATAGGAGGATCGCTTGCAAAGGCGATTAATAAATCTAATCAGTCTGAAATGGTCTTTGGTTTTGGAAGGGACAGATCTCGTCTAAAAAAGCTCACAAAGACAACGTTATTGACCAATATTCAACAGATATAGGAGAAGCTTTAGATGGTGCGAATATGGTAATTATCGCCACACCGGTCGGAAGTTATGAGTCGATACTTAAAGAAATGAAATCTCATATAACTAAAGACATGGTAATTAGTGATGTTGGCAGTACTAAAGAAAGCGTTATAGAAGCGCTAAAAGCAGTGTTTGGCGGCACTCTCGAAAACTTTATCCCTGCGCACCCAATCGCAGGCAAAGAGAAGAGTGGATTTGAAGTCAGCGATGCCGGTTTATTTATAAACAAAAAGGTTATTGTTACTCCTCTAGAAAATAACAATCCTGAATCAATAAAAATACTTACAAAGATGTGGGAGGGAGTAGGCTCTGAAGTTGATTTTATGACTCCAAAATCGCACGACGACTTGCTGGGTATGACTTCACATTTGCCTCATATGTTGGCTTTTTCTTTGGTGAATTATCTCCTCAGTCAAAATCCTAAAGCGTCTGTATACGCGGCAGGAGGTTTCAAAGACTTTTCTAGAATTGCTTCTGGCGATGCGATCATGTGGCGAGATATTTGTCTTCATAATCGAGAGGCAATCATTGCACACATTAAGGGCTACCAAGAATCTTTAAATACTCTAGTTGATGCTATTGATAATAGAAACGATGAACAAATTGAATCGTTGTTTCGCGAGGCAAAAAATACCCGTGATTCATGGATAAATTGAGGCATCTTGATGACTAGTTTTAAGGCATATTCTTGCCATTCACTAAGTGGCTCAATCCAGGTACCTGGAGATAAATCAATTTCTCATCGATCAATTATGTTGGGATCGATTGCGAATGGTGTTACCAAAGTATCTGGTTTTTTGGAAGGTGAAGATAGTCTTGCAACTTTGAAAGCATTTCAACAGATGGGTGTTCAAATTGAGAGAAAGGGCTCTAATATTACCATTCATGGTGTAGGTAAGCATGGACTAAAATCGACATCGAAAGCCCTTAATTTAGGCAATTCTGGGACCTCAATCCGACTCATGTCAGGCCTTCTCAGTGCACAGAAGTTTAATTCTCAGCTTTGCGGAGACGAGTCTCTATCAAAAAGACCGATGGCAAGGGTGATTGAACCGTTAACTATGATGGGAGCGAAGATTGATAGCCAAGAGTCAAAACCGCCTTTATCTATAATCGGCAATCAGAAATTATCAGCGATTAATTACACTCTTCCTATTGCCTCTGCCCAAATTAAATCGAGCTTACTGATAGCAGGGTTATATGCCGATGGAGAAACTTGTATTATTGAGAACAGCAAAACGAGAGATCACACTGAAAGAATGCTCAGAAGTTTTGGTTACCCTGTCAATACAGTAAATGGCCAAATTTCATTAAAGGGTGGTGGTGAATTGCAAGCTTGCGATATAAAAGTGCCGAGTGATATTTCTTCAGCTGCTTTCTTCATTGTTGCAGCAAGTATTGCTAAAGAAGCAGATATTACTCTAAATGCAGTAAACATTAACCCTACACGAACTGGAATCCTTGATATCCTTAACTTGATGGGTGCTAATATTTCACTGACTAATGAGAGGCTTGTTGCTGGTGAGTTGGTTGCTGATATTCGTGTCTGTTCTGCTAAATTACAAGGAATCGATATACCACTGGAGCTTGTTCCCCTAGCAATTGATGAATTTCCAGTTATTTTTATTGCTGCAAGCTGTGCTTCAGGTGAAACTCTATTGAGGGGTGCGAAAGAATTAAGAGTTAAAGAGTCTGACCGTATTCAAGTTATGGCAGATGGTTTAACAACTTTAGGTATTGAAAATGATGTTCTTGAAGATGGAATTCGAATTCAAGGCAGCGAATTTAGAAAGCAAAATTCTGTAATCAAATCTCATCATGATCATCGTATCTCAATGTCATTCGCGATCGCCTCAAGTAGGTCTGAATATGATATTGAAATTGAAGGCGTCGATAATGTTCAGACATCTTTTCCAAATTTTGTAGAGCTGTCCAATAAAATTGGCATGAATATTGAAGAAATTTGACGATTTGTGATGTTATTTAAATCTTCAGAACCTTATTTAGAGTGATTGCTATAATACGCTTTTCATAAAGAGAAAAAATATGACGATTGAATATGCCGAATCTTTCTTTGCATGGGATGTATTAAGCTGGCTTTTTTTGGCAATGCTCCTAGCAATCGCCATTGTATTGATTGATCTTCTATTTTTCACAAAACCTAGTCTTGAAAGTGGCGTTAAAGCCACTGAAAAGAGGTCAACTTTTAAAAAAATTTGTTACTTTCTAATCTTCTTGAGGTTTTCAAAATCTGAAAAATATAGCCATCGACCTAAAGTTGTTCAGTGGTCAATAGAGCTCTTCCCCGTGCTATTACTGGTTTTAATCTTTCGAGGCTTCATCTTTGAGCCGTTTCGGGTGCCTTCGAATTCAATGATGCCAACGCTATTAACTGGTGATTTTATCTTGGTTAACAAGTTTGACTATGGCTTAAGACTACCGATACTCAACTCTAAAATTATTGATTTTTCTAAGCCAGAAAGAGGTGATGTTATTGTTTTTAGGTATCCCAATTACGAGCATAGTGCAGGCTATTCTGGGGTAGATTTCATTAAGCGAGTGGTTGCTCTTCCAGGCGATATTATCAGTTATGAAAAAGACCAACTAACAGTCAATGATGAAACCGTAGATTATAGAAAAATTGGTGATTACAAAGGCGTTGATTCGGGTAAACCGATGAGTGGTTATCGTCACGTCAGAGAGTTGATTGATCAGGCCAACTATGACATTTTGCTTCACCCTCTAGGTCACTCTAGAGAGCTCTCGAAAACCACTGTTCCAGAAAATCATTACTTCGTCATGGGAGACAATAGATCTCATAGCAGTGATTCTCGATTCTGGGGTTATGTGCCAGAAGATTACATCCTTGGTAGGGCGATTGGTATCTGGATGCATTGGGATTGGAATCACAACACCATGCAGTTTAGTCGAATAGGTGGGTTCGACTAGTTGACTGATTATTTATTTATCACTCATCACTTTTAAAGCCTTTAGGACAATGATGGCCTCGTGAACAAAGTAGTCTTCTCTAAGTAAATCTATATATTCCTTGTCTCTTTTTTCAGTTATTTCGTCTTGCATTTCTAGAATATCTTCTTCAGATAATTCAGAAGGACTTTCTGACGATAAATGATTTTTTAAGTCTTTTTCTTGAGAACTCAAGTTAATTGCATCTTCAAAACTGCTTAGAGTGTTATCCTCTAGATAGATATCGGGGGAAATACCTGTAGCCTGAATAGATTTTCCAGAAGGTGTGTAGTAACGCGCAGTAGTTAACTTGAGGCCAAAACCATCATTCAAACCTAACATCGATTGCACAGAGCCCTTACCGAATGATTCCTGACCCATAATAATAGCTCGTTTGTGATCTTGTAGCGCTCCAGCAACAATCTCTGAAGCCGAAGCTGAGCCCTTATTCATCAAAACAACAATAGGAGCACCATTTAAGATATCTCCTGCTTTAGTTGAGAAGGAAACTTTAGAACTTGGAGTTCTGCCTTCTGTATAGACGACAATACCCTCTCTATCAATAAATAAATTGGCGACATCAATCGAAGAGTTCAACAGACCGCCTGGGTTGTTTCTAAGATCTAGAATCAAGGAGTCAAGTTCTGCTCCATTCTCTGTTACAAGCTCTAAAACGATTTCATCTACTAATTCTGCTGTAGGATTTTGAAACTGTGAGATTCTAATATAACCAATACCTTCTTCTAAAAGTAGGCCTTTAGCAGAAACAATAGTGATAATTTCTCGAGTTATTTCAACAACAAATGGTGCAATATCGGGTCTCCCAATAGTTAAATTAATTTTTGTCCCTGGAGCTCCTCTCATTAGTTTTACACCTTCTTCAAGATCGATTTGATTCACATTTTGATCATCAATTTTTAGAATAATATCGCCGGCTTGGAGGCCTGCACGGTATGCTGGTGTGTCATCTATGGGTGAGATGATCTCAATAAAGCTACCCTTAGTGCCAATAACAATACCCACACCACCAAATTTACCCATTGTGCTTTCGCTTAAATCGGATTGGTCTTCTGGATCAAGAAAGCTTGAATGTGGATCTAGGCCTATCTAGGGGGGAATATTTATCATCTGCAAGACAGACATTGGAGATGCTTGAAAATAACAATAACGCAAATAGAAAATTAGTTTTTAATAGATTTTTTAGCGATCTCATGAATAAATTCCTAATGTTGCAATAATGGAAGTAGTAGAGTTAAATTCAAAGGGCTAAATTGTACTTTGTTTTGTTTTGATATTTCAGGTAGAAATAATAAAGGTTTTGTGAAGAAATAACAATGATTTTTTCAATCAATCTCTTGCAATTGTTAAAATTATACATTGATAAATTTATTGCGTCCGTAGCTCAGCTGGATAGAGTGTCGGCCTCCGAAGCCGAATGTCGGGTGTTCAAATCACCTCGGACGCACCAATTTAAATATATTTCAAATCTTGGGATAAATGTCAATTATTTATAAAAATGCAACTTTTTCAAATTGTCGTAAATATAGATACTCACTTTCACGTATTTGGGATAAGAAAAAGAAACTTGTTCTGTTTGTAGGACTTAACCCATCAACTGCTAATGAAGAAGTCGATGACCCTACCATCAGAAGATGTGTTAATTATGTACAAAACTGGGGATATGGTGGCTTAATTATGGTAAATCTTTTTGCTTATAGAGTAACGTTACCTTCGGGCCTTAAGAAAGTAAAATATCCCATCGGAGAGGACAATGATAAATATATTATGACACTATCAAAAAAAGCTGATATAACCGTTGCTGCTTGGGGAAACAATGGAAATCTTTATGGCAGAGACAAGCAAGTATTTGACCTCATTCCAAATCTTATGTGTTTAAAGCTTAACAAGTCAGGCCAACCAGCCCATCCTTTGTATTTGAAAAAAAATATAAAGTTAACCAAATTCTCTGGATTATGCAATATATCGTCATTGACCCTGTAATTCTGGATTTGGGTATTGTAAAAATACACTGGTATGGGGTCATGTATTTATTGGCTTTTCTGTTTGCATATTTGCTCGCTAGATACAGAGCAAATTTGACTCAAGAGTGGAGTATAAAACAGGTTGACGATATCATTTTTTATGGAGCTTTAGGCGCTATTTTGGGTGGTCGACTAGGATATATGGTGTTTTATAGCTTACCAAGTTTTTTAGCCAATCCTTTAATTTTTTTAGATTTTCAAAATGGTGGAATGTCTTTTCATGGAGGTTTTCTTGGTGTTTTGCTTGCAATGATGTTATTTAATCGCAAATCAAATAAAAGTTTTTTTCAAACAACCGATTTTATTGCTCCACTAGTACCACTTGGTTTGGCTTTTGGTAGGATTGGTAATTACATCAATGCTGAGCTTTGGGGAAAGGTCACTACCAGTGCTTGGGGTATATATGCCCCCGATCAGACTGGAGTATGGGTTCAGCGTTACCCGACACAGCTCTATGAAGCTCTCCTCGAGGGTATTGTGCTATTTTTAATTTTGTGGTTATTTAGCCGTAAAAATCGTCCATTGATGGCTACATCCTCACTATTTTTAATTTTTTATGGATTCTTTAGATTTATAATTGAATTCATCAGAGTTCCGGATGTGCAATTGGGATATTTGGCTTTTGAATGGCTAACAATGGGACAGTTATTGAGCGCTCCGATGTTCGTTATTGGTATTTATTTATGTTATAGGGCTTACTATTCAGAGAGGCAGTTATGAAACAGTATTTAGATTTTTTAAGGCTTGTGAAGGACCAGGGCTCGATTAAAACTGACAGAACTGGTACGGGTACGGTAAGTGTTTTCGGTCATCAGATGCGCTTTAATCTTAACGATGGATTTCCCTTGGTTACCACTAAACGTATTCATCTACCTTCAGTAATACATGAATTGTTATGGTTCTTAAGTGGAGATACTAACATCAAATATTTGCAGGAAAATAAGGTAAATATTTGGAATGAATGGGCAGATGAGAATGGTGAATTGGGGCCAGTATATGGCGCACAGTGGCGTCATTGGAAAAACTCTGAAGGCGAGATCATTGACCAAATCTCTGAAGCGATGGAGTTAATCAAGAATTCACCTGATTCTAGGCGAATTCTTGTTTCTAGTTGGAATGTCGGTGAACTTGAAAATATGGCTTTGCAACCCTGCCACACGATTTTTCAATTCTATGTAGCTAAAGATCAATTGTCGTGCCAACTCTATCAAAGAAGTGCTGATATTTTCCTTGGGGTACCATTTAATATCGCTTCTTACGCACTTTTAACCCACATGGTTGCCCAACAATGTAATCTTAAAGTTGGGGACTTTATATGGAGTGGTGGAGACTGTCACATTTATTCGAACCATTTCGATCAGGTTAATATACAACTTGGAAGAACTCCAAAAGCTTTACCAAAACTTATTATCAAAAGAAAACCCAATAGTATCTTTGATTATCAATTTGATGACTTTGAGTTTCATAATTATATTCATGACGAAGCAATTAAGGCACCAGTTGCAATTTGATTATTAATAATTAATCTCTTGTATGGATAAATTACAAAAAAATATTTCTTATCAATTTAAAAA
>LUMJ01001944.1_pt1 | contig 13013 bp, 11 predicted proteins | sample 729631 | NCBI WGS metagenome assembly LUMJ01 (sample SAMN03860266, study PRJNA289734) | marine metagenome | biome: seawater column; feature: ocean; material: water; isolation source: Red Sea water column Station 22 - depth 500m | place: Saudi Arabia: Red Sea | collected 2011-10-15 | depth 500 m | reverse complement strand
CCGTAGGCTAGTGCAGCTGCTGTTGGTTCGTTGATGATGCGTTTAACATCTAAGCCGGCAATTTTTCCAGCATCCTTTGTTGCCTGGCGTTGTGAATCATTAAAGTAAGCAGGGACTGTAATAACAGCTTCTTTAACTTCAGTACCTAAATAATCTTCTGCAGTTTGCTTCATTTTTTGAATCACACGTGCAGAAATTTCGGGCGCTGCCATTTTTTTACCTTTAACTTCAACCCAAGCATCACCGTTTTTGGCCTTAATAATCTTATAAGGAACCAATTCGATATCTTTTTGTACTTCATCTTCTTCAAAGCGACGACCTATCAATCTTTTGATAGCATAAAGGGTATTTTCAGGATTAGTTACAGCTTGCCGTTTTGCAGGCTGACCCACCAAAATTTCTTCAGAATCTTTTGGGTAAGCAATGATAGAAGGAGTTGTACGATTACCTTCTGAGTTTTCAATAATTTTCACGGTACCGCCATCCATAACAGCGACACACGAATTTGTTGTGCCTAAGTCAATTCCAATAATTTTTGCCATTTTCATATACTCCTTGTATTTGATATAACCCCTATGTAGGGGTTGAAAATCTTATTTCAAGGCTTAAATGGAATTATTTTGTAGATATTCTACGAAGTATTGTTTCAACAGGTGCAGGTACGAAGGAACTTATATCACCACCTAGAGATAGGATTTCCCTTACCAATGATGAAGAAATGTTTGCAAATTCTTCTGATGGTGTCATAAAAAGAGTTTCAATTCTGGGGTTGAGTCTTTTGTTCATGCCGCTCAATTGGAACTCATATTCAAAGTCAGAAACAGCCCTTAAACCTCTGATAATGATTTGCGCATTGTGTTCTCTGGCAAAGTCAACCAGCAAGGAATTGAAACCCAGTACCTGTACGTTGCTTGTTGACGTGATAGAAGTTTCGACTGCCTCAATCCTTTGGTCGACGGATAGCAAGCTTTTCTTGTTGGCATTTTGGGTAATGGCAACGATAACTACGTCAAACAGTTTACATGCTCGATAGATTAAATCTATATGACCGTTAGTTATTGGATCGAAAGAACCAGGGTAAATGGCAATTGTTTTCATAGTACGCTCAAGCTTATCAGACAATAATGAACATTGCCCGATTTTTTCTGTTTTTTAATTTTAAAGTCATAATTGATGAGTGAGAATAAATTTTCTTCGGTTAGCCTATATTCAGATTCTATATAGATTTGACTTTGACTATTGATGTAATTGTTAGCTGAAAGCTTCTCTAATGTTTTTATTAACAGATTTGTTGCAAAAGGGGGGTCCAAAAAAACCAAGTCAAAAGACTTCTTACATAATTTATCAAGATGAATCATAGCGTCTTCATTAATTATTATGTATTGGTCTCTATCTAAGAAGTTAAAGTTGGACTTGAGATTATTAAATATTTTTCTATCCTTTTCAATTAAATAAACTTCTTTAGCGCCTCTCGATATTGCTTCCAGACTCAGTGAGCCACTCCCTGCAAATGGATCGAGGACAGTTTTGTTAAGAATATCAAATTGTAGCCAATTAAAAAGTGTTTCACGAATCTTTCCAGAGGTTGGTCGCAACCCCTCTACTTCAGGAAAATGAAACTTTCTACCCCGGATTTTGCTCTCCAGCCACTGCATAAAGGTGCACTTAAGTCTCCCCTTATGAATTTTATTAAAGATTTCTTATTGCTTATAACTTCAGGCGGAAGATTATAAGCTTCTCCTAAACTATTAATAACTTTTTGAAGCTCATTTTTTCTTCTTCTTTCAGAACTAGTTAATGGTTTTTGTGGTGTTAACAATTCAGATACATTAAAAGTGTCAGATGACTCTTTAACAAAATCATCAAAAAGTTTTTGTGAGTTTATTGAGAGCTCACTTTCACCACAAGCGTAGTCTAGCAATTTCTGATCAGACATTATCCATTTTCGAGGCTTATTTTTTTGTTGTGCATTGTTCTCTCGCCAAGCCGCAAGTTTAATTGCTTGCTCTTGAAATTTTTTTCCTAGTCTTGAGAGCCCTTTAGTTTTATTACAAATCTGTTCGATACTAGGTTCATAAAGTTCTTGATCAAGAAGAAATCTCGTTTCTTCATCCAGCCATTGTATTTTTTTACTAATGGTTAGCTCATGTTTGAGTTTTTTAAAATTAGGTAGTAAATATCTGACATCATCCAAGGCGTATTTCAAAGCATTCTCTGGGAGAGGCCTTTTTGTCCAGTCAAATCGAGTAAAACTTTTTTCTAGCTGAACGTTTTGCAAAATTTCTGTCAATGCTTGGTATGAAGTTTGAAGTGGATAGTTCATTAATGAAGCGGCAATCTGAGTATCAAATAGTGAAACTGGTAGACGTTTTGATAAATGGTAGAGGCATTCAATGTCTTGTCTAGCTGAATGGACAATCCACTCGGTTTTACTGTGATAGAGTTTTTCGAATAATGGTTCTAAATCTTCAATTGAGAGGACATCAATACATTCTATGGAGCGGTTGGTTGCAATTTGTATTAGGCAAAGTTCTGGATAGTAGGTATTAACACGTTTAAATTCCGTATCAATACCAAGACGAGAGTCGCTTTTAATAGTTTTAAGGTGTTGCTCTAATTGTGGTTTTGATTGTATCAAGGTCTGCAAATATGGTCAATTGTTGTATTTTATCAACAACTCGCGTTAGCAATAATTCATTTATGAGATAATCAAGCCTATTTAAAGTTGTATAAATATAATTTATGCTCTTAAATCAAGCCTTTTGGTTGAAAGAATCGCCTCGCGCTTTGTTCTGGATTGTGATTTTTTTAATCTCTTTTTTCGCAATGTTTTATCTTGGCCTCAATCCAGGTTTGATTGATAAGTGGTATCTAGTATTGGTTGGTTTTAACATCGTTATGAGTGTAATCGCAATTTACTTCATCATTCTTTCAATGAAAAAATTAAAACAAAATACCGATGAAGGTGTTATAGGCTCAAGATTTACTTGGTCATTCATTAAGATCGTTCCTGTATTAGTTTTGGTTCCGGTGCTTTCATTCTATCTGTTTTCATTTGAATCAATCCGAGATAACCTAAAAAAAGCTGAGGACCAGTTTGATGAATTTAAGTACTAAACCTCCTAGTTCAAGATGCCTGGGCATGTGAACTAAGGCTTTATGACGCCTTAATGAATTTAGTTGCACAAAGTAAGAGTGAATTAAAATGTTCAGCTGATGGCTACACCGCATCAACCGATGAATTTACCCTGATTACTCACTTTAGCTCGGATATTAGTATCGATAGCTTGACCTCAAGAATGACGAGATTTAGAGATGCGGCTAAGGAAGCAGAATTAACACTTAATTCATCGATTATCCAAACCCGCTTTATGATTGATTTTTCTTCAACAATCTTATTAGCCGTTTTAAGCGCATTATTGGTTGTCCTAAGAATGATTGATCATTTAATGCGCCCTATGCACAATCTATCAATGGCAACACGAGAAATTTCCTCAGGTAACTATGATGTCCAGATTCAACAAGATCCAAGAAGTAAAGATATGCATGACTTGATTGAACATTTCAACGAAATGAGTAAGCGAATAAAATTGTCCAGAGAGGGTTTGGATACTCATAACTTGTATCTAGAAACCATTCTGAAGTACGCATATGGGGTAATCGCCTTGAACCGTGATAAGACGATACAACTCATCAATCCTGTGATTGGCAAGATGTTGCAAATTAGCGACGAAAGTAGTTTTGTAGGGGAGTCATATGACAGTATTACCCAAAAATATAAATATCTAGAACCTCTTTTTTCGTTGATTGAGGAAAAAATTGATCAAGAATTGGATGAATGGGATGGTGAAATTGAATTAATGTTAAAAGATAGGTACCGTCTAATTTATTATCAAGGAGCAACTCTTGATGTTGAGAATAAAAATCTTGGTTACGTTATTATTATTAGCGACATATCAAAGCTAAATCGTGCGCAGAAAAAAGCTGCCTGGGGAGAGGTGGCAGTCAGAATGGCTCATGAGATTAAGAACCCTCTGACTCCAATATTGCTTTCTGCACAGAGACTTCGTAATTTGTTTATAGATAAGTTGGATTCTAAAGATTCAGCTGTTATTGATAAAACTACTAAGACCATTATTGATCAAGTGGCATCAATGGATTCCATGGTAAGCGCCTTCGCCAATTATGCCAACACACAAGAAATTGACAAGGTCTCTACCTCACTCAATGCTTTGATTAACAAGTCGGCCTCTTTATATGACAATCAAGCTGGAGTAAGAATTGATCTTGATTTAAGTGGAGATTTACCAAAATTACAATTGGATAAAGATGCTATTTCACGTGTATTGATCAATTTAATTAAAAATTCTATTGAAGCTAAGAATAAGAAAAAAGAAATTAATATTGCTGTTAAATCAGAATTTGTGAAGGATGAAAGCATTGTACGTTTGACAATTGTCGATAATGGTGTTGGTTTTCCTGTGGATATTCTTGATCAGGTTTTCGAACCTTATATCACTACTAAATCAAGGGGTGGTGGACTAGGTTTAGCAATTGTACAGAATATCATTGAACAGCATGATGGTCAAATTTATGCCAGCAATATTGAACCTCATGGCGCAAGAGTGACAATTGAATTCAGTATAATTGCAAAGCAAAGGAGCTGACATGTCAGAAGAAACTACTTTCGGAAGAATATTAATTATTGATGATGAGAAAGACAACACTGAAATCATCAAAGATGTTTTAGAAGATGTCAACTATGAAACCGTCCTAGCTCGAAGTGCCAGTGAGGCAAAGGTTTTTGTAGCCGGAAATACTTTTGATTTGGTTTTAATGGATGTCTGGATGCCTGGTCAAGATGGGATTTCGCTTCTAGATGAATGGATTTCTGAGGGATTTGACACACCGATTGTTATGATGTCGGGTCACGCAGAACCCAGTGATATTGTTAAAGCAATGAAACTTGGTGCCGTAGATTTTTTAAAGAAGCCTTTGCATGACTTTTTACCGATTTTAAGAAATATAATGACTCGTCAAGATCCAGAGGAATCAGACCAAAAAGTTAGTGGTATTGATTTTTCACTTAAGCTCAAGGAGGCTCGAAATCTTTTTGAGCGTCAATATTTACTTCATCACCTTGAATTAAACGATAATAATATCGCTACTGTTGCTGAAAAGGCAGGATTAGAGAGAACAACTTTGTACCGAAAACTTAAAGATTTAGGGATTGACAAGAAATGAAGATTTTAATTTTAGGTGCTGGTCAGGTTGGTTCAACGCTTGCAAAGTATCTCTCTTTAGACGTTGACAATGACATCACTGTAGTTGATCAAGTAGAAGATAAGCTTAACCCCCTTCAGAGGCATCTAGATATCCAGACAGTTGTCGGTTATGGTGCTTATCCAAGCGTTTTGGAAAAAGCAGGCATCAAAGGCATGGATATGGTTATTGCTGTAATGGGCTCTGATGAGCGAAATATGGTTGCTTGCAGAATGGCTCATACTTTATATCATGTAGATAAAAAAATTGCACGAATAAGAACCACAGAGTACTTGCTGCGACCTGAGATATTTACTAATGAAGCTTTGCCTATTGATTTTCTAATTACCCCTGAAATTTTAATCACTGACTATATTAAAGGGATTGTAGAAGAGCCTGGTGCCGCTCAAGTTTTTGATTTTGAAAATGGATTGGTTCAGTTAGTAGAAACGAGAGCTTATATTGGAACTCCAATTGTAAACCGGCCTATTAAAGAGCTACATGATCATATTCCGGATGTGAAAATGAGAATTGTTAGTCTTTACAGAAACGATAGAGCAATACTTGCTAAGAGTGACACTGTGGTTCGAGAGGGCGACCATGTTTACTTTATTGCCAAGAAAGATCACGTTTCAAGGGCATTAAAAGAGTTTAGGCGTGCTGAAAAAACATATCAAAAAATCTTCATTGCAGGAGGTGGAAACATTGGACTCAAAGTCGCAAAACTACTTGAGGATACTCATAATATTCGTATTATTGAATTGAATGAAGATAGGGCTATGGCTTTGGCTGAAGAACTAAATCATGCTTTGGTTTTACAAGGTAATGCTTCTGATGAGGATCTACTACTAGAAGAAGGGATTGAGAATACCGATTTGTTTTTAGCATTAACCGATTCAGATGAAGTAAATGTCATTGTCTCTATCTTAGCTAAACGCCTAGGAGCTCATAAAACAATTGCTTTAGTAAAGCGTGATGTTTATGCTTCATTGGCAGAGCAAAGTGACGACGTGGATATTATTGTGTCTCCTGACCAAATAACGGTAAGCGGTATTTTGTCACATATTAGGAAAGGAGATACGATGAAGGTACATTCACTACAGCATGGCGAAGCTGAAGCCATAGAAGTTGTCGTTCATGGAGATAAAAACAACTCAAAAGTAGTTGGATCAATGATTAAAGATTTATCTTTACCAGAAGGGGTAGTAGTAGGAGCTATTGTTAGAGATAATGAACTTTTGATGGGCTCTAAAAAATTGGTGATCGAGCAGGGTGATCACGTTCTTATGATGTTGACGGATGTAGGAAAGATTCACCAAGTTGAAGCTCTATTCTCAGAGAATGAGTAATCAAAAACCAAACACTATAACCAAAAGGCAATCCTAAAATGCAATTAAGTATTGTTTCTAAAACCATTGGTTTGTTGCTTATGGTTTTCAGCCTAGCTCAAATTCCACCGATACTGATCGACTTCATATATGCTGAGGGAGAGTCTCTCTCTTTTGTAATTTCTTTTGTACTTACGTTTATCGGTGGTTTTTCTTTGTGGTGGCCTTATACCACAGGTGCTACGGTTTTAAGTCAGCTAGACGAGCTACCCAAAAGTATTCTGTTTTATCGCCAACAACTTCAATGGTTAGGTGGAATGGGCATTATTGTTCTTGCAGTTGCAATTCTTCCACTTCTCGGTGTTGGAGGCATGGAGCTCTATCATGCTGAATCGAGTGGTATATCAAAGGACAGGCTGACTCCCAAGTTAAGGAATACCGCGATTGCACTTTGGAAGATATATGTCTCTCTGACTGTCCTTTGCGCGATAGGATATTTTTTATCGGGGATGACGCTATTTGATGCTATAGGTCATAGTTTTTCAACGGTTGCAATTGGTGGATTTTCAACACATGACGGTTCAATTGGCTATTTCAACTCTTTGTCTATTGAAGTGGTTGCAATGTTCTTTATGTTTTTAGCTGGTATTAATTTTTCGCTTCACTTTGTGGCTTGGAATAACCGCTCTGTAATGAACTATTTGAGAGATTCTGAATTTAAAACCTATGCACTTATTTTAGTGATTACCGCGATAGTTGTTTTAATATTTCTCAGTATTCATTCAGAATATGACTCTTTCAGTGAAACCATAAGGCATAGCTTATTCCAAACCATATCAATAGCCACAACGACTGGGTTTGTTTCACAAAAATTTAGTGGATGGCCTGCCGCTATACCTGTATTTCTTATCATGGTCAGTTTTGTTGGTGCTTGCGTAGGTTCAACTGGTGGCGGTATTAAGGTTGTGAGGATATTGGTCATGTTTAGATTGGCTATGAAAGAGATAAAAAAGTTTATTCGTCCTAGTGCACAGGTCAGCGTTAAGTTGAATCAAACCAGCCTTACTGATAAGACAATTATCTCTGTGCTGGGATTCTTTTCACTCTATTCTATTTCTTTCGTAATTATCCTAATGTTGCTAATGTTTATTGGATTGGACCAAGTCAGTGCTTATTCTGCCACCGCAGCTACGATGAATAATCTTGGTCCAGGTTTAGGTCTGATTGCTGAAAACTATGGATTATTGAGTGACCCTGCTAAATGGGTTTTGAGTTTTTCAATGTTGATTGGGCGATTAGAAGTTTTGACTATGATTGCCCTATTTCACAAAGCCTTTTGGCGTAATTAATTAGTTCTTATTTTTAAGACAATTTAAGATGAATTTATAAACTCTGCCTTAGAGATAGGGTTGATTCAATTTATTGTTACAATAAAGGTGCAATAACCAGACTTACTATTGCCATAACATTGATGAGGATGTTCATAGATGGGCCAGAGGTATCTTTGAAAGGATCACCAACAGTATCGCCAACAACGGTCGCAGCGTGAGCATCCGTGCCTTTACCGCCAAAATTACCTTTCTCTACATGCTTTTTGGCGTTATCCCAAGCACCACCAGCGTTCGCCATCATAAGCGCCATTAGTACACATCCAAGTAATGCACCTCCAAGCATTCCTCCTAGCGCCTCTGGACTAATTAAAAAGCCCACCAAGACGGGTGCAGAACCTGCGATAATGCCTGGAAGAATCATTTTTTTGAGAGCTGCAGTTGTAGCAATATCAACACATTTTGCTGTATCAGGCTCGGCTTTTCCTTCAAGTAATCCATTGATTTCACGGAATTGCCTTCTAATCTCATTGATCATTTCAAAGGCTGCATCTCCAACAGCTGTCATTGTAATAGAAGAGATTAGAAATGGAATAGTGCCGCCAATGAAGAGACCAACTAAAACTTCTGCACTATTTAGGTTGAGCACAAAACTTTCAAGATTAACACTCACAGTTTCAACATAAGCAGTAATGATCGCAAGAGCAGCCAGTGCAGCGGCACCAATCGCAAAACCTTTACCAATTGCAGCAGTTGTGTTACCTAATTCATCTAAAGAGTCCGTAATTTTGCGCGTATCTTCACCTAAACCTGACATCTCAGCTATTCCTCCAGCATTGTCTGCTATTGGTCCGTATGCATCAATTGCCATAGTCATACCTACAGTTGCAAGCATACCGATAGCGGCAATACCAACCCCATATAGACCAACAAAAAAGTTTGCAACGTAAATAATCAAACAAATCATTAAGATAGGAATAACAACTGACTGCATGCCAACAGCAAGACCTTTAATCATCACTGTGGCAGCGCCAGTTTCACCAGATTCTGCAATATCTTTAATTGGTTTTCCGGCTGTATAATACTCAGTAACAAGACCAATAGTGATTCCGCCAATACTTCCCATAAGAACAGCTGCCCATATAGAATTAGATACTTCTAGTTGATTGATAAGGAAGTAGGAAGTAATAATAAATAAAAGTGCTGAACCAATTGTGCCCATTCTGAGAGCTGACTCTGGTGATTTATTCGATGACATCTTAACAAATAAGACACCAATAACTGAGCAAACCAAACCTAAAGATGCAAGTGCTAGTGGCAAAAACATGAGTTCTGATTGATTTCCAAGCTTGTCAAGAGCTACCGCAGAGAGAGTTGAAGCGATGGCGATTGTTGCAATCATAGAGCCACAGTAGGATTCAAAAATATCAGAGCCCATTCCAGCAATGTCACCTACGTTATCTCCGACATTATCTGCAATAACGCCAGGATTACGAGGATCGTCTTCAGGAATGCCGGCCTCTAGTTTTCCAACCAAATCTGCACCCACATCAGCACTCTTCGTAAAAATACCGCCACCGACACGGGAAAATAATGCAACAACTGAGGCACCCATTGCGAAGCCATGAAGGGCTTCTGAATGCGTTTCACCGAAAAAGTAGTATAGTCCTCCTAAACCTAATAGACCAAGTGCAGCAACTGAAAGTCCCATAACTGAACCACCAAAGAAGGCAACAGTTAGCGCTGCAGAACTACCTTCATCATGAGCTGCTTGTGTTGTCCTAACATTTGCAATAGTTGCCGTATTCATTCCAATATAACCTGCTGTAGCAGAGGCAACAGCACCAACAACAAAGCAAAGTGCACTTGCTGGGCCAAGAAAAATGTAAAGTAGCACCAATAAGACTAATGCAAATATACTTAGCATTTTGTACTCACGCTTCATAAAAACAATAGCGCCAATATGGATTTGTTGACCAATTTTTTGAACAGCACCGCTACCACCAGATTGTTTCTTTATCCATTGATATATAAAAGCTACTACCAATAGCCCAAAAGCTCCAAGTGCAGGTGCCGTCAAATTTGCATCAAACTCCATCTTTTCTCCTAATCATTTAAAATGCTGGTGCAATGTTACGCTAAAGGTCTAATTTTAGGTAAAAAAAAATAGACATTCAGGGTTGAAATGAACTAAATCATGTTTTTATTTATCTTATAAAATTTGACTGTTCTCAGCGTTGGTTTATTTTAATTAAAAATGTGATAAGAGTTCTATCTTAAGTGGGGTTAGGATGTTTGCTGTTAGGTTTGCTCTTTTGTCTTCTTTTTTCTATGCTTTAAATGTTAGCATGGTGCCTTTTATTTATTCATTAGGAATTGGCGCCTTCCTCTTTTTGTTTTTTCGTTTTAGTACAACTTTTATTGTCTCCTTATTAATGACAAAAAGTCTGTTTTCTTTTGCTCAAATAAAACAGCAAGGACTTGGTTATTGGTTGCTTTTGCTTGCCTTACTTCATGGAATTCAGTCTTGGCTCTTTGTAGAAGCGGTAAATTATATGCCAGTTGGTCTTGCAAGCGTTGTTCTCTATACGTACCCCCTAATTACTTATTTGATGTATTGTTTTTCCAAGAGTAAAGTGCCCGACTTAACTACTATTTCGATGTTTGTAATGGCAATTGTTGGTATAGCAGCACTTTCTCAAGGTGCGAATGGAATACAATCACTTATTATTGGCTTAGTACTTGCTTTTTTATCGGCAACCACCCTGGCAATAATATTACACTTTACTCCCAAAGTCAGTAGCATGAAAAACTGGGAAATAGTCAAATACACCACTTTATTACCAGCCTTAACATTCATGGTTCTTTTTTTGAATGAGGGTGGTTCGTTTCTGCTGTTCACTGATGCAGCCTTATGGTGTCTACTTGCTGGCATCTTTTTTTCAATTGGCATGTTTTTCTATTACACAGCAATCAGAGAATATGGTCCAACTAGAACGATATATTGCATATACTGACTCGATTACACTTATGCAGTATATTGGAATAGTCTTGGTCGGCATTGCTTCGACTACAATCGAAAGGCGACAGTTGAGACAAAATACAAATTCTGAGGTATAAATCAGTTCTCTAGGATAATGGAACAATTAAAAATTTAAAATCAATGGTCAACGAACACAAAAAATTATTAGTCTCAAAAAGTCATTTTCAAAACAAAAAACTTAAAATTGGGGCTCCATATAAACATCAACATATTCTGAGTCTTGATGGCTTCAAAAGAGCAAGCAAAGAAATATGTTCATGGGATGATTATCGGCCGACTCCTTTACATTTTTTACCTGACTTGGCTAAAGAGTCCGGTGTTGCTTCAATTGCATACAAAGATGAAAGTTATCGTTTTTCGCTTAAAAGTTTTAAGGCACTTGGCGGTGCTTTTGCTGTAGCAAATCTTTTAATTAATAAATTAAGGGAAATAGGTATCACGGCAAACTCCTTTGACCTAATTGCAAGAACATATATAGAGTTCACTTCAAAAATCACTGTTTGCTGTGCTACTGACGGAAACCATGGCAGATCTGTTGCTTGGGGCGCTCAAAAATTTGGTTGCAACTGTGAGATTTATATCCATCACAATGTAAGTACAGGTCGAGAAGAAGCGATTGCAAACTATGGAGCGAAAGTTAATAGAATTCAAGGCAATTATGACGATTCAGTTCGAATAGCAGCTGAGGTCGCTGCAGAGAATAGTTACTATGTCGTATCCGATACCTCTTATGAAGGCTATACAGATATTCCAAAAGACGTTATGCAGGGATACACTGTAATGGTAGATGAGACGATGAAACAAATGAAAGGAACGCCAACTCATGTCTTTTTACAGGGCGGTGTTGGAGGGTTTCCAGCAGCAGCGGTATCATTCTTAGTTGAAAGTCTCGATTGTCCACCGATCTTTGTTGTTGTAGAGCCAGCAAATGCAGACTGCCTATTCCAAAGTGCAGTTAATGGAGAACCTACAGTAGTCCATGGAGACTTGGATACAGTTATGGCAGGTCTTGCGTGTGGAGAAGTTTCGCTATTAGCATGGTCTATTCTTGAGAGCTATGTTCCTCACTTTATGACTATAAAAGATGACTCAATTTCTAAAACGATGCAGCTACTTGCAAATAGTAAAAGACCAATTGTTGCCGGAGAGTCCGCTGTCGCCGGATTAGCAGGTTTCCTGATTGCTAGTCATGACAGTTCTCTTAAAGGGACTTTAAAACTAGATGAGAATTCACGTATTCTAGTTTTTGGTACAGAGGGTGATACAGATGAGAAAATGTATGAAAAGATGGTAGGCAGATCGGCAACAGAAGTTCTGAAAGGTTCTTAATCATTATGGAGAAAGGATGATCAATTCACCAAAAAGAGGTTTTGAGGTTTCTGAATATGAGAATCGACTTGATAACATCCAGAAACTTATGTACGAATCAAACCTAAAGCTATTATCCCCACCATCGGTGAATCAGGCATGAGAAGAACTTGGCTTGATGACATTCAAACTTGGATATCTCCTAACCCCGAGGATGACGGTATTTCTCTGCTTCTCTCGACTATTAAGTCTTTGACAAAAAAACATAAATGTCTAGGTGTTCCCAAAAGTCAAGAGAGCGTTTTGAGAATGCCGCTTGATGATTACGAAAACTTAGTTAAATCGCTAGGTGTAATAGAAATTAAAGATGCCAACAAAATATTACGCCAAGTTCGCTTAATTAAGTCGACCGCAGAAATTGAAAAGATAAAGCATATTTGTCAATTGACCTCACAAGGCTTTAAAGATTTGAATCATCTATTAAAAGCTGGAGAAAGTGAGCATGAAAATTGTAAGAGGTTTAAGCAACATTTACTTTCTTTGGGAGTAGATGACACACCTTATATGGTAGCTGGATCTGGCAAGGACGGATATGGCTCTATTATTATGGGGCCAGGGGATAAAATCATAGAAGAGGGTGATTTATTTATTGTTGATACAGGGTCTGTCTTTGATAGCTATTTCTGCGACTTTGACCGGAATTATGCATTCGGCTTTATTTGCGATGAAGCTAAAAAAGCATAT
>LUMJ01001401.1_pt1 | contig 13031 bp, 12 predicted proteins | sample 729631 | NCBI WGS metagenome assembly LUMJ01 (sample SAMN03860266, study PRJNA289734) | marine metagenome | biome: seawater column; feature: ocean; material: water; isolation source: Red Sea water column Station 22 - depth 500m | place: Saudi Arabia: Red Sea | collected 2011-10-15 | depth 500 m | reverse complement strand
GGTATTCTCCAAATGATTAATCATGGGGTGATAACCGGTGCACTATTTTTATGTGTAGGAATGATTTATGAGAGAACGCATTCAAGAATGATTGAAGACTATGGTGGGCTCTCAAAAACTGTTCCGATCTTTATTGTATTTTTTTCAATTTTTACTTTGGCGGCAATCGGTCTCCCAGGTATGAATGCTTTTGTTGGGGAATTTCTTATTATTAGTGGTGCTTTTAAAGCAAATATGATTATCGCCGCCTTCTCCATTCTTGGTATTGTTCTAGGTGCATGTTATATGGTTTGGCTGTATTACCGAATAGCTCTTAATGAAATAAATACAACTACACAATCCTCTCTTGTTGATTTGGATTTGCGAGAAATTGCCACTCTCGCACCATTAGTTTTCCTTGTATTAATAATTGGACTGCAACCGAATATTCTTTTGAGTTATATGCATGTATCAGTGGAACACCTTGTTGAGCAACTACATAACTCTATAATACTTGAAAATATTAACGCTTATGATACTTACAGATCAATTTCTGAATATGTTAAAGCTTTATTCAAATGGGTTTGAAAAACTTATTTTATCCTTTTTTAAATGGTGCTTCATTTGAAATGTGTCAGGTGAATTAATGGATATATCTCAATTTTTCACATCGGCTGATTTATACGGTATCGCGCCTGAAATTATTCTGACGATTACAGCCTTGTCTGTCTTAACACTTGAGATGTATAAAGTTGCGCGTTCTAAAATTATATTAATGGTCGCATCAGTTGGCCTCCTTTTAGCCATTTCTTTTGTTATTAATACCATCAGCGATGAACGAATTCTTTTTGGAGGAATGTTGGTACTTAGCAGGTATTCAGCATTTTTTGATCTTCTTTATATTTTTATTGGGCTTATTACCTTGATTTTTTCCTATGGTTATATGGAAAAAAGAGGGGGTCGTACACGAGGGGAATATTCAGCACTTATCATTTTTTCTGTTATCGGCATGATGCTAATGACGCGGGCAAATGATTTGGTAATTGTTTTTCTGGGATTAGAATTGCTTTCGCTGTCATTGTATGTATTAGTTGGATTTCTTCGTCAAGATAATTTTAGTAATGAATCAGGTTTAAAGTACTTGTTGCTTGGTGCATTTTCTACTGGCTTTTTCTTATTTGGTGCTGCCCTAACTTATGGGGCAACTGGCACAACCAACTACAGGGGTATTATTTTGGCGATCACTAATGATACCATTCTTTCCAGTATTTATTTATCACTGGGAATTGGGCTATTACTTATTGGCTTTGCATTCAAAGTAGCATTGGCGCCTTTTCATATGTGGTCTCCAGATGTTTATCAGGGGGCTCCTACTCCGGTCACTGGTTTTCTGTGCACGGCGCCCAAGGCTGCAGGATTTGGGGCACTGTTAATATTATTTAACAGTGCTTTAGTTGAAATCCATTATCAATGGCAGGATATATTTTGGATTTTGGCTGCTTTAACCATGACTATTGGCAATATTTCTGCATTGGTACAGTCTAATGTAAAGCGAATGCTAGCGTTTTCCAGTGTCTCGCACGCTGGATTTTTGGCGATAGGAGTGTTAATATTAGATGAAACAAGCATTTCAGCAGTCCTGTTTTATCTAGTTGTTTACTCAGTTATTAATTTAGGTGCATTTTCCATTGTTTCAGCTGTGGAGAGAGAAAAAGAGGGATTAGTGTTTGAAGATTACCGCGGATTGGCGGCAAGACATCCTTGGCTTTCAGCATCGATGACTATTTTTATGATATCTCTAGCCGGATTTCCACCGACAGCTGGATTTGTTGCTAAATATGGTCTTTTATCCGCTGCCGTGGCAAAAGGATATATTGGGCTTGTTGTGATTGGTGTATTAAATACGCTGATTTCTATCTATTATTATCTTCGTCTGGTAGTAAATATGTATATGCAGAAAGAAGAAAGAACTATACTTCCATCTTATGGTATGGTACTGACTAGTATTATAAGTATTATGGCAATTTTGATGATTATTCTGGGAATAATACCTGGTTACCTTCTAGAAATCGCTGCGAAAGCTGCAATTTTTACACTCTGATATTCTAATGCTCTATGACTTAGGAGTAGATAGAGAAATGATAGCTTATGATAGTTTCGGTTAACAAAGATAATAATTATACGTTTCTATTGAAAGCCCAACTTTGGTTGGGCTTTCTATTTATTTTTGGATTATTTGGATGTGAAAGGTCTATCCCATATTATGATATCAAAGGAAATACGATGGGAACAACTTATACCATTCGTCTGGTTCACCCTGTAATAGATCCTGTCAAAATCAATTCATTAAAGTTAGAAATTGATTCAATTTTAGTTGAGATTAATCGTCAAATGTCAACTTATATATTAAATAGTGAAATTTCTTTATTCAATCAGATGTCGGAAAATGCTGTAATCAATATTTCTGATGGATTTGCAAAGGTTATTAAGAGATCGATTCATTGGGGAGAAGTTACTTCTGGCGCATTTGATATTTCAGTTCTTCCATCCGTATTATTGTGGAGACGGGGAAAATCAGATCGTGAATATGAAGAAATATGGGAACCGCCAACGGATCTAGAATCTGTGATATATCTAAGCTATGTTGGGTTTGAAAAATTAAAACTGAATCAGAATAATCTTTATAAAGTCTTCAAAGAGCAAATGATTGATGTGAATGCAATTGCCAAAGGCTGGGGTGTTGATCAGTTATTTGACTATCTTGCTTCTCAAAAGTATCAGCATTTTATGGTTGAGATTGGTGGAGAGGTTCGAACCAAGGGAAAAAATAACAAAGGCAAGTTTTGGCGGATTGGGATTGATAAGCCTGTTCTCAATTCAATACCTGGCAATCAGATTTATGCAATCGCTGAATTGAATAATAATGCAATGGCAACTTCTGGAAACTATCGTAATTATTATGAATTTGATGGGTTACAGTATTCCCATATTATTGATCCCAGAACGGGGGTGGCCCTTCAGTCCGATATCGCCTCCGTAACGGTTACCGGACCAAACTGTATGGATGCAGATGCATTGGCCACAGCACTCAATGTGATGACGGTAGATGATGGAATAGATTTGGTTGAATCCTTAGATGGAGTCGAAGCATTATGGATTATAAAAAATCAGGATGGTACAATGAAATCAGTTAAAACATCCGGGATGCAAATAGATTAATTATCTACTTCAGGTTTTTGAGATGGATCATCACAAGTACCCCCTTTGAGGCAGACGCAATCACTGGCGACGCCGCCACAAGATCCTTGAAGCGGTTTATTATTAAATATGATGCCCACAGACATGCCTAAGATAGCCAAAGCGATGACTACAATTGTTAGTAATAAATCCATAGTTAAAATTAATTCTAAAGATGGATATAAATCTCCTATCAATAATTTGGAAGGAATGCCTTTTGCCATTAATTTCCATCTCTTTTGAGCAGGGGAATTCCATTAATAAAACATACTAAACCATGAAAAAACTGACACTTTTATTATTTATTTTTTCAAGCATAGCATTTGCTGCAGGGGACGGTACACCCCATTTGGATGGGGCAGACTTATCCATATATTGGGTGATTCCATTTGCAGGCATTTTGTTATCCATCGCCATCTTCCCTTTGGTTGCGCCCCATTTTTGGCACCATCATTTTGGAAAAATTTCTGCATTTTGGGCTGTATTACTTATTGTCCCATTTTTATTCAAAGCCGGCTTCTCAATTACCTTATATGAATTGCTTCATGTGGGACTCCTAGAATATGTCCCATTCATCATTCTACTCCTGTCTTTATTTACCATTTCTGGTGGTGTACAACTCACAGGATCTTTGGTGGGGAAACCCATCGTCAATACTGGTGTTATTTTCATCGGAACTATTTTGGCCAGTTGGATGGGAACAACCGGGGCGGCCATGCTGCTCATTCGACCTTTAATTCGTGCAAATAAGTACCGTGAGAAAAAAGTCCACGTCATTGTATTTTTCATTTTTCTCGTGGCCAATATTGGAGGGTCCTTAACTCCATTGGGAGATCCACCACTGTTCTTGGGATTTCTAAAGGGGGTTGATTTCTTTTGGACCACCTCCGCCATGTTTGTCCCCATGTTATTTTTAGTCGTATGCTTATTGGCCATATTTTTTGCATTGGATACTTATCTTTATAATAAAGAATCATCCCATCCGATCACCGACTCGCCTGAGAAACTGGGCTTAAAAGGATCATTCAATTTGATTCTGCTATTGGGTGTAATCGGCGGTGTATTGTTAAGTGGATTTTGGCGCCCCCATATTTCATTTGAGGTGTACCACGTACATTTAGAATTGCAAAACATTGTCCGTGATTTATTGTTACTTGGCCTTACTGTGGCCAGTTGGAAAATGACCAGCCTTATTCCTGCTATAGCCATTTTAAAAGCTGGAGCAGACGGCGCCTTATCAGCGATTATTAGTTCTGTATCTAACGAATCAGGGCCTATCAATTATATGTATTTTTGGGCCACAGGTATTTTATCCAGCTTTTTGGATAATGCTCCTACATATCTGGTATTCTTCAATACGGCAGGGGGGGATCCTTCTGTATTGATGGGGGATTTCAGCCAGACCTTATTGGCCATATCAGCCGGCGCTGTATTCATGGGTGCAAATACCTATATCGGTAATGCACCGAACTTTATGGTGAAATCTATTTCAGAATCATCCGGTATTGAAATGCCTTCATTCTTCGGATATTTTTTTAAATGGTCTGTACCCATATTAATTCCACTATTCGTATTGGTCAGTTTGATCTTTTTCTAATCCATGCGCATATCCAAGGTCACAACCAAAACTGGGGATAAAGGAGATACGAGTATGGGTGATGGGAAACGTGTCTCCAAAGATCATCCAGCAATAGTCTTTCTTGGCGATTTAGATGAACTGAATTCCCATCTGGGATTGGCATTGGCTGCTGGGGGAAAGGAATGGGCCGAAGAATTAACATCCATTCAACGCATTATTGGATGATTCATGCATATCTCGTTTAGAATCAGCTATCGAAGAAATGAATGGTAAGCTTCCCCCACTTAAAGAATTTATTTTACCGGGTGGGGACGAATTTTGTGTCCGCCTTCATGTAACCCGGACTGTCTGTCGCCGTGCTGAAAGATCCTGCGTTACCTTAATGAATAGTGGCGTGGATGTGAAATCCTGGCTTCAATACCTCAATCGACTCAGTGATTACCTTTTTGTTTTGGTGCGGTATGCCAACAAGAAAAATGATGATGGCGAAGCCCTTTGGGATCGAGAAAAATAATTCACGATTTCTGTCCGATAGTTAGATAAAATCACTCAAATATCCCTAAATTCCCGGTCTTCTAAACATCATGCTAGACTGGAAATCATTACATAAAACAATCGATAGCGCGGGTAGGATTTTACTGTCCACCCATGAAAACCCAGATGGTGATGGACTCGGCAGTGCTTATGCCATGTATCATTATCTGAAAAGTTTGGGTAAAGATTGCCGTCTTGTCCATATATCTGATCTCCCATTTGAATATGAATTTCTAAATACCGATGATGTCATCGAAACCTATGATGTCGATCGTCATAATGATTGGATTGCTAATGCAGAATTGGCATTGATTTTTGATGTGGGTGATTACCGCCGTATGCGGCAAATTGGTGACGAGTTAGAAGCCCATAATGTTCACGTGGTTAACATTGATCATCATCCTGATTTGAGCGATGGACGATTTACAGAAAATTTTATAAATATTGAAGCTGCTGCCACGGGTGAGATGGTTTACGATTTTATGATGGCCAATCATATTTCACTTACAAAAGAAATTGCAGAAGGTATTTATACGGGTGTTATGACCGATACGGGATCTTTTTGTTATAGCAATACCAATCAGAAATGTCACCAAATTGCCATGGAATGTATTGGAGTAGGTGTGAATACATCAGCTATTTATCAGTCTGTATATGAGAGCAGTTCGAAAGGACGCGTGGCATTGTTAGGTTTAATCCTAAATAACCTGAATTATAATGAAACAGGAGAATTGGCCTGGTTTACAATCGATCAATCGATGATAGATAAAGCAGGTGCGACCAATAAAGATGTGGATGGATTTACAGATTTCGTCCGGACGATTCGCGGTGTTGAGGTAGCGGTCATGGTATATGAAAATTCCGATAACTCCTGCCGGATTAATTTCAGATCCAAAGGTAAATATATCATTAATGGTATTGCCAAAGCCATGGGGGGTGGCGGGCATCAATTGGCTGCCGGTGCCGTGGCAGAAGGCTCTATGGCTGAAGTGCTTCAAAAAGTGTTAACAAAAACACGAGCTGCGCTAGCCCAACAGAACGGAACTCCTTAATGAAGATTTTATTGGCAAAAGATGCAGGCTATTGTTTTGGGGTTCGGGATGCAGTGGATTTGGCTTATGAAACAGCAAAAAAGCATGGGGATGTATATATGCTTGGCCATATTGTTCATAATGAAAATGTGGTCAATGCCTTGGATGGGGCCGGTGCAAAAGTGGTTGATACACTTGAAGAAGTTCCAGACGGGAAGCCCATTCTTTTCCGAGCTCATGGTACGTCCGTTGATACATGGGGAGATGCGAAATCAAAGGATATGAACATTGTGGATGCCACTTGTCCATTGGTATGGGAAATCCATGAAGAAGTGAAAAAATTAGAATCAGAAGGACGAAAGATAATTATCGTCGGCGACCATGGTCATGACGAAGTAGTGGGTATAGCCAGCCAAGTGAAGGATCCCATCATTGTGGCCACGCCAGAGGAAGCAGCCGCATTGCGTAAAACCAAGCGGGCCGGCGTGGTCAGTCAATCCACCCAAACGATTGAAAACGTCCAGGAAATTATTAATATTATTATGACCAAGGTCTTTGACCTGCGCTTTGTGAATACCATTTGTTTTCCAACAAAGCGGAACCAAACACAGATTAAAGAATTGGCAAAGCAGTGTGATGTAATGATTGTAATCGGATCATTTACAAGTGCCAATTCAAAACGGCTCACGGCCTTGGCCAAAGAGCGAAATCAAAATTCTTACCAGGTAACCTGTGCTGATGATATCAAATCAGATTGGTTAAAAAATGCAGAAGTGGTGGGTGTATCTGCAGGCGCAAGTACACCGGATAGTATTATCGATGAAGTTTTAACTAAAATTAAAGAAATTGGGCAAGTCCCAGAGGAGATTGTATATGGCTGATAAAGGATCATTCGAAGTCAAAGTCGGATTAGCCGAAATGTTAAAAGGGGGCGTCATCATGGATGTGATGAACGCGGATCAAGCAAAAATTGCTGAAGATGCAGGCGCGGTGGCCGTTATGGCGTTGGAGCGGATCCCCGCATTGATCAGAGAAGAGGGCGGTATTGCACGGGCCAGCGATCCGCAAATGATTAAAGATATTCAAAGTGTAGTATCCATCCCGGTTATGGCAAAGGTGCGAATTGGTCATTTTGCCGAAGCCCAAATTTTGGAAGCACTCGAAGTTGATTTTGTGGATGAAAGCGAAGTACTGACACCTGCCGATGAGCATAACCATATTTGGAAACATGATTTTAAAGTCCCTTTTGTTTGCGGCTGCCGTCATGAATCAAGATGAGTTGATGGCAGCAGCCAAAAATATGGGTGCCCCGTTTGCCTTGGTACAGCAAGTGGCCAAATTAGGTAAGCTTCCCGTTCCAAATTTTGCCGCAGGCGGTGTAGCCACTCCTGCCGATGCATCTCTCATGATGCAGTTGGGTGCTGAAACCGTATTTGTAGGGTCCGGTATATTCATGAGTGATGATCCTGCGCCGAGAGCGAAAGCCATTGTGGATGCAGTTACTTATTATCAAGATCCGGCTAAACTGGTTGAGATTTCTACAGGACTTCAATCTGCAATGAAAGGATTGGATATGTCAGAAATCCCTGAAGGTGAGCGGTTACAGGAAAGAGGCTGGTAAGGAAGCGGGGCTTCCAATTTGAAGATGATTGGCGTCCTGGCATTACAGGGGGACTATGAAAAACATATCCAGATTTTGGATCAATTGGATATGGCTTCAACCGAAGTGCGATATCCAGAACAACTGGATTCCATTGAAGGATTAATCATCCCCGGTGGCGAATCCACAACCATGACAGATCTGATGCAACGCGTAGGATTTCATAATCCAATTCGAGAATTTTCAGCAAAGAAACCCATACTAGGAACCTGTGCAGGCCTCATTATAATGGCCAAACCAGTAGATGATTCCCGCATAGAACCATTGCATATATTAGATGTTGATGTAGATCGCAATGCCTACGGACGGCAGGTCCATTCATTCACCGATCATTTGCCTGTTACATTGAATGGCAAAAGTAATTCTACAAAGGCAACATTTATCCGAGCACCTAAAATCTCAAGAATTGGACCATCTGTAGAGGTCATCAGCACTTACGAAGGGGAACCGGTAGCTGTAAAACAAGATCATCATATGGGATTGGCTTTTCATCCCGAATTAGACGGTGTGACCCTTTTTCATCATTTTGTATTCAGCACGCAATTTGAAAGTGTTCATGCAGCTTAACCTATTACCGCACATAAAATCTCCGGCAGATATCAAGGATTTCACGCCGGAACAATTACGGCAATTGGCTGATGAACTTCGCCATCATACCATTGATGTGGTGAGCCAGGTGGGTGGTCATTTGGCGCCAACTTTGGGCGTGGTGGAATTGACTGTGGCTCTCCATAAGGTTTTTGATACGCCCGATGATAAAGTGGTCTGGGATGTGGGCCACCAAGGGTATGCCCACAAACTGCTCACGGGGCGGTTTGATTCATTCACTACCATTCGTCAACATGGGGGCCTCAGCGGTTTTCTTAAACGGTCTGAAAGTGAATATGATTCATTTGGAGCCGGCCATGCATCCACGTCTATATCTGCAGCAACAGGAATGGCAGAGGCGCGAAAATACACAGGTATAGATTATCGTGTAGTGGCAGTCATTGGTGATGGTTCCATGACAGGTGGTCTTGCCTTTGAAGCGTTGAATAACGCAGGGCATTTGCGTACACCCATGCTGGTGGTGCTGAATGATAATGAAATGTCTATCAGTCCCAATGTGGGGGCCATGAATGCTTATCTTACTCGAATTGTGACCAATCCTATTTATAATCGAATTCGGGAAGAAATCTGGAAAGTTTCAGGAAAACTGCCATTTGGTAAACGAACGGCGAGAACCATGCTTCGTCGAATTGAAGAAAGTTTAAAAACTCTTTTGGTCCCCGGGATGTTATTCGAAGAGCTTGGGTTTAGATATTTTGGTCCAATAGACGGTCATGATTTAGATGCCCTTGTTTCCACACTCGATCGTGTCAAAGATTTAAAAACACCGGTACTGCTTCATGTCCTGACCAAAAAAGGGAAGGGATTGGTTTCCACCAATGGCAAGAATGAGGAGTATCACAGTGATGCAGTCAAGTTTCATGCGGTCAAGCCCAACGGAAATGCCAAAGATAAAATTCCCTCTCCTTCCGATGTAGAGCCCAATGCTCCTGTTTTCCAGGATGTATTCGGTTTACTTGTTTGCGAGATTGCCCGTAATCGGAAAGATACGGTGTGCATCACCGCCGCCATGCGTGAAGGAACCGGCCTTGTGCCCTACGCAAAAGCTTTCCCGGACCGGTATTATGATGTGGGGATTGCAGAAGGCCATGGTGTTACTTTTGCTGCAGGGCTGGCCACAGAAGGTGTGCGTCCCATCGTGGCAATCTATTCTACCTTTCTTCAGCGGGCCTTTGACCATATCGTCCATGATGCTGCCATTCAGCATCTGCCTGTGGTATTTTGTATGGATCGTTCCGGTATTGCCGGTGAAGATGGTCCTACCCACCATGGTGCATTAGACATAGCTTACATGCGATGTATTCAAGGTATGACCGTGGCCACACCGAAAGATGGGAATGAATTGCGGCATCTCCTTTATACAGCGCTGGGTCATAATGGTCCATTTGCCATTCGTTACCCCAAAGCCTCTTCTGTATCATTTGATCCACAGGGACAATCTGAATTATTACCCATTGGTAGCTGGGAAGTGGTACTTCAAGGTAATGATGTGGCCATTTTAGCCCTGGGTGCCCAAGTGCGGGATGCAGTGAATGCGGCAGATCAACTGGCTCAAGAAGGCGTCAGTGCAGAAATAGTAAATTGCCGTTTTATTAAACCCATGGATGCATCCTATTTGAAATCAATTCTGAAGCGATTTGCCCAAGTGATCACGGTGGAAGAAGGTGTACGGTCCGGCGGATTTGGGGAAGGGGTATTATCCTGGCTATCCACCAATGGGTATAATGGTGAAACAAAAATTATTTCTCTTCCGGATGATTATGTCGAACATGGTCCCCGACAAGTATTGCTGGACCAATATGGCATCAATGTAGCTGGCATTAAAGCGGCCGTAAGCAAAAGGACCATACCCATAGGGATTGGTAGATAAAATATGAATTCAATCGTATTGGTTTTCATCGGTTTAACGGTATTTTTTCTAGGGTATCGGTTTTATGCCAAATTTATTGGAAATCGTATTTACGGTATCCAGGATGAAGATATCACCATGCCGTCCAAAGTATTAGAAGATAGTGTGGATTATGTGCCAACAAAAAAGCACATTTTATTCGGTCACCACTTTACATCTATTGCAGGTGCCGCGCCGATTATTGGACCTTGTGTGGCTGCCTATTGGGGATGGCTGCCTGCCTTGGCTTGGATTCTAGTCGGAACGGTCTTTATGGGCGCCGTGCACGATTTTGGTGCTTTGGTTACCAGCGTAAAAGAAAAGGGTAGAAGTATTGCGGATATTGCGTCCACCACCATCAGTAAACGGGCGCGCCTCATGTTTCTCATCTTTGTAATTTTATTGGTGTGGTTGGTTCTGGCTGTGTTTGCCATGGCCATTGCGGATTTGTTTGTGGGGATTCCTGCTTCTGTGATACCCATAAATGTTGAAATCATTATCGCAATCATATTGGGCTTTCTGATTTATAAAAAGAAAATTGACAGTCTTGTTCCATCCTTAATTGCTTTAGGAATGTTATACTTTTTTGTTTGGGTGGGGACGAAAGCACCAGTGGAGTTCACCACATCCATGGCCGTTCAGGATGCGAAAAATTTGTGGATTGTGCTTCTCTTTATTTATTCGGCCATTGCCAGTTTATTGCCTGTATGGACATTGCTGCAGCCACGAGATTATATTAACAGTCACCAGCTTTTTGTGGGACTTGGTTTATTGTTTTTAGGCATTTTTGTCGCCCAACCTGTAGTAGATGCACCTGCAGTAAGGTCCTTATCTGAAACGGGTACACCGGGATTATTCCCATTGTTATTTGTGACCATCGCTTGTGGCGCTATCAGCGGATTCCATGGATTGGTAGCCTCAGGGACATCCTCAAAACAATTGGAACGATTAGTTGATGCAAAACAGGTGGGATATGGTGGAATGATAGGTGAAGGCACCTTGGCATTGGCTTCCACCATTGCGGCTGTGGCGGGAATCTCCCTTGTAGGCAGCAGCCATTTGCCAGCGGTAGGACAGGTGGCGGATTTAAATTGGGCCGTCTATTATGATTCATGGGCCCACGCCAGTAGCAATAAAGCCACTGCATTTGTACTTGGTGGTGGTGCATTGTTACAATCCTTAGGCATCCCCGAAGGAATGGCCAATACTCTCATGGCAGTCTTAGTCATCTCATTTGCAGCGACTACCCTAGACACAGCAACACGAATTCAAAGATTTATCCTGAATGAATTTGGTTTAGCTATAAAACTAAAACCCTTAACCAATCGGTATATTGCCACCGCCATTGCCATTATCCCTGCCATTTTATTGGCCTTTTGGAATGTGTCTGATCCCGGTACGGGAGCAACAAGACAAGCTGGTTGGATACTTTGGCCTATCTTTGGCGCATCCAATCAAATGTTAGCTGCACTCACCTTAATGGTGTTGTCTCTTTATTATTGGCAAAAGAAAAAACCGGTGCTGCCCATCCTGATACCGATGTTAATCGTTCTTGCAATCACCTTCACAGCTTTGGTTGCCAATGCACTCAAATTTTATAACCAGAATACGGTTCTATTTGGTTTAACTATCATCTTGATTGGACTCATCATATGGATGGTTTTCGAAGGTGTGATTAAGGTATTAGAAATACGAAGAACGCAGTAAATTCTAAGTCTGAATTAAGCCATGTCAGAACAATTAAAATTATTTAAAAAGGCCCGCAATCATTGGGAAGCTGAATCCAAGGCGTCTGCCACTCGCGATTACAGTTTTGATACCCTAAGTGGTGAAGAAGTGGACCCCCTGTACTATCCGGATAATCCCAATGATGATTATATGGACAAATTGGGCTTCCCGGGACAATTTCCATATACCCGTGGTGTTCATACCAATATGTATCGGGGCAAGCTCTGGACAAAACGCCAATTCTCCGGTTTTGGTACACCTGAAGAAACCAACGCTCGATATCATTCTCTCTTAAGCAAAGGACAAACTGGTCTTTCTGTCGCCTTTGATATGCCTACTCTGATGGGATACGATCCGGATCATCCATGGTCCGAAGGTGAAGTGGGCAAATGTGGTGTATCCGTGGCATCCATCAAAGATATGGAACGTCTTTTTGATGGAATTAATTTGGGTGACATTTCTGTATCCCAGACAATAAATGGTCCAGCAGTGATTCTATTGGCCTTTTATATTGCGGTGGCAGAAAATCAAGGCGTCCCTTTGAAAAATTTGCGTGGCACGCTTCAAAATGACATTTTAAAAGAATTCATTGCCCAGAAAGAATGGATTTTTCCGCCGGAACCATCCATGCGGGTGATAACGGATATGATGTCATTTTGCACCGAGCATATGCCCAAATACAATACCATTTCCATCTCAGGATACCATATACGGGAAGCAGGCTCCACCGCAGCACAGGAATTGGCATTTACCTTGGCAGATGGTTTTACCTATGTAGAGTATGCA
>LUMJ01000424.1_pt1 | contig 13053 bp, 16 predicted proteins | sample 729631 | NCBI WGS metagenome assembly LUMJ01 (sample SAMN03860266, study PRJNA289734) | marine metagenome | biome: seawater column; feature: ocean; material: water; isolation source: Red Sea water column Station 22 - depth 500m | place: Saudi Arabia: Red Sea | collected 2011-10-15 | depth 500 m | reverse complement strand
GTTCAGTTAATCTAACATTAATTTTTTCTTCAATAATTTTCTTATCAATAAAAACTTTTAGATTTGTTCTCAGTCCTTTTTTGGAATCTACTGTTACTTTCATAAGTATTGGTGGGCAAGAAGAGACTCGAACTCTTAAACCTTTCGGTACTAGTTCCTAAGACTAGCGCGTATACCAATTCCGCCACTTGCCCGTGCACGAGTTATTATCAAATTAAATGATAATGTCCAAGGCAATTACTTTATTTTATTACCTTTTTTTACAATATAAATTCCAGTTATAACAGCAATCAGAGAAATAATAACTTTTGAAGTTATTGCTTCATTTAAAAATAAAAATCCTAAAATTACACCAAAAATTGGTATTAAATATGCGACTTGTGCCTGAAAAACTAAACCATTATTTTTTAATATATAAAATCTTAATAACCAGGCTATACCTGTTGCAAAAATTCCAAGATAAATAAGCGAAATTGTTGAGTCTAATCTTGGAGTTAAGTTCCACGGTTGTTCAAAAAATATGGAAAGAGGCAATAAAAATATTGTAGCCCAAATCAATATGGATGCAGTAACATTTTCATTAGACTTGTTACTAATTTTTAAAGTCAACACACCTCCAACTACATAAAAAGTAGAAGCTAATAATATTATAAGAGCAGACCATATATTATTTTCATTGAACAATATCTTATCGGTAAAAAGAAATATTATTCCGCTAAATCCTAATAGTATTCCAATCGATTTTAATAAGTTTATTTTTTCATTTTTTAAAAAAAAATGACCAAGTATTGAAGCACTCAAGGGAGTGCTTGCCATTAATATTGCTGCTAAATTACTTTGCACATTTTTTATTCCATAGGCGATTAAAAAAAATGGCAATACTAAGTTAATAAATCCAATTATAGCAAACCAGTACCAATCTTTTGAAAATGCTTCAATTTTGATTTTGTTAAAATAACAGATGATTAAAACCGGAATAGATCCAAAAAATACTCTTAAAAAAGCTATTGTAAATGGTTCGTAAGAATAGGTAGCAATTTTAATGTTAAAAAAAGCGGACGCCCATATTAATGCTAGCAATGTTAGTAAAAAAAAATCTAAGGTCTTTGGGCTTCTCATTCTATAATTTCTTTTACCACGCCTTTAGTTATATGAACTAATTGATTATATTCAATTTTAAAAATGGAATTTGGGTGTCCTGCTGCAGCATATACATTTTGAAATCTACTTAAAGATTGATCAATTAAAATGTTTAATTTTTTTAAATGTGCAATTGGAGCAACTCCTCCTATTGAAAAACCAGTATTGGTTTTAACTTCATCAGCGTTAGCCATACAAACATCTTTTTTGTCTATAATTTTTTTCAACTTATTCAATGAACATCGTTTATCACCCGCAATTAAACAAATCAAAAAAGTATCATCTGCTCTAAACACTAAACTCTTTACAATTGCTCCTACTTCACAATTTAAAGATTTTGCTGCATCTTTTGCTGTTTTCGCTGTGGTTTTTAATACTAAGACTTCCAGCTTAGGATCAAATTGGGTTATAAAATCCTTTACTCTTTTTACGGGTTCTTTATTTAATAAGTTTTCCATTTTTGTAATCTTTTTAATGCGTTAGGTATACCCTGAACTAAATCTTCCGCAATTAATCCTTTTCCATAATGTTTTGCAATATCACCGTGTAGCCATGTTGCTGCACAACCAGCTAAAAAAGGATTCATTTTTTTATGACCAACTATACCAACAACCAAGCCACTTAAAACATCCCCCGATCCAATTACCGCCAATTCTGAAGATGTATGACTATTTATTACAATTTTTTTATTATGAGAGACAATGACTGTGCTAGGGCCTTTCAATATTATGTTTGATTTAATTAATTTAACAGCACTTAAAGCCTTATCGACACTGTTAAGTTTTTTTTTTATATTGGGAAATATTTTATGAAATTCTCCTGAATGAGGAGTGATTATTTTGTTTTTATCGAGCAAAGAATAAAATGTCTGCAAATCGTCTTGAAAACAGGTTAAAGCATCTGCATCTAAAACAACATATTTCACTTTTTTTAGTATCATTTTGGTAATTTCCTTGATTTTTTTATTAGATCCCGAACCTGGCCCAATAAGCATGGAGGTAATTTTTTCTTTCTTTAAAAAATCATTCAATTGATGAATATTATTAATCTCTGTTTTTAATACAGAAGGAAATTTAACAGAATATATTTGCAGAGTATCTTTAGAACAAATCATTTTTACTGAGCCTGTTCCAGTTCGTAACGCTGCTTGAGCGGAGAGTATAGTCGCACCCGTAAACTCCTTTTGCCCTCCAAAAATAATAACTCTTCCTCTGCTATATTTATGACCGAATTGTTTTTTCCAAGGAAAATTTTTTAACCAAAGATCCGGAGAATTTTCATAATAGTTAGTTTTCATTTTTTTCTGGGAAAAACCTATATCCATCACCTTAATATTACCACTGAGTTTTTTTCCAAAACCAAGAATATGTCCTATTTTTTTTCTATGAAAAGCAATAGTAAAATCAGCTTTTATTGCATTTCCTAATATCTCTCCTGTATTTGAACAAACACCCGAAGGAATATCAACCGAGATTACTTTGTTTTTACTTTTGTTAATTTTCTTAAAAACTTTTCTTAGAACCCCTTTTATATTTCTTTTCAAACCAATTCCAAATAAGGCATCAATAATTAAAGCTTTTTTGTTTAATTTAAATAAGTTTATTTTTTTTAAATTACCCTTAAATTCTTTAAGAGCCTTAAGAGCATCTCCTTTATAATTTTTTTTGTTGGTAAAGATATAAACCTGTACCTGATATCCATGTTCCATTAAATGTCTTGACACAACAAAACCATCTCCACCATTATTACCTGGTCCACATAAAACAATTATCGACTTTTTATTTTTAAAGTTTTTGTTAATAAATTCAAAAATCCGAATGCCAGCTTTTTGCATAAAAAAGTACGAATCTTTTTTTAAAAATTGCCCTTTTTCGAATAATCTCATCTCATGTGAATTACAAATTTCTCTCATCTCTTTAGATTAATTTTTGGATAATAAACTCCTGTATTAAGTATTATTAAGAAATATATTGTGAATTATTATAAAATCCATGTGTGATATGCATACCTGCCATATGATAAATTCATTACAATTAAATAGCCTTCACTGGTAATGATACAACTTAAAAGTTAAATAAAAAATATTTAGTCACACGTGAAATGATATATATAGAGGATTAATGAGCGCTAGTAAGATAATTAAGCTTATGAAAGAAAGGGAAGTGGAGTATGTAGATCTTAGATTTACAGACCCAAAAGGGAAACTTCAACACTTGACTATGGACGGAAAGATGGTCGATGAAAAGATGTTAAACGAAGGAGTTTTCTTTGATGGTTCCTCAATAGCTGGTTGGAAGGCAATTAATGAATCTGATATGATACTAAAACCAGACCTTGAAAGACAAATTATAGATCCCTTTACCTCTCATAACACCCTTATTTTATTCTGCGATATTTTAGATGCAGTGAAAAAGAATCCCTACGAACGTGATCCAAGAAGTATAGCTAAAAAGGCTGAGACCTATCTAAAAAAATCAGGTATTGGAGATAAAGCTTATTTTGGTCCTGAAGCAGAATTTTTTGTGTTCGATGATGTAAAATATAAAAATGACATGAACGAAACAGGTTTTAAAATTGATAGTTCGGAAGGTCCCTACAATACTGGAAGAGACTACGAAAATGGAAATACAGGTCATAGACCTGGAATAAAAGGTGGTTATTTTCCAGTACCTCCAGTTGATAGTGCACAGGATATGAGAGGAGAATTTTTAAAAGCTTTAAGAGATATGGGAATTAAAACTGAAAAACACCATCATGAAGTTGCGCCAAGTCAACATGAGTTAGGAATGTACTTTAAAACCCTTACTAATCAGGCTGATAATATGCAACTTTATAAATATGGAATTCAAATGGTTGCTCATTCTTTTGGAAAAACAGCAACTTTTATGCCCAAACCAGTTAAAGGCGATAACGGCTCTGGTATGCATACACACCAATCTCTGTGGAAAGGAAATAAAGCTTTATTTGCCGGAAACAAATATGCCGGACTATCTGACACAGCTTTGTATTATATTGGTGGTATTTTAAAACATGCTAAAGCAATTAATGCTTACTCTAATAGTACAACAAATAGTTACAAAAGATTAATACCAGGTTTTGAGGCGCCAGTATTATTAGTTTACTCAGCTAGAAATAGATCAGCTTCATGCAGAATACCAATTACAATGGATAAAAATGCAGCAAGATGTGAGGTTAGATTTCCTGATGGCGCAGGTAACCCTTATTTAACTTTTGCATCAATGTTAATGGCAGGAATAGACGGCATTAAAAATAAAATTAATCCTGGAGAACCTGTAGACCAAGATTTATATGCCATGCCTGAAAATGAAGTAAAAAACATTCCTACAGTTTGCGGCTCCTTAAGAGAAGCAATGGAAAGTTTAGATAGAGATAGAAAATTCCTAACACAAGGAGGAGTGTTCACTGATGACCAAATAGACGCATATATAGCTTTAAAATTTGAAGAAATTTATAAAGTTGAGCATACTCCCCATCCGATGGAATTTGAAATGTATTATAGTAGTTAATATTACTTTTTAATTTCATTATATAATTTATATTCCCAATATGACAACTTCTCATATCTAAGACTTGATAGTATGATAAATACGAATCATGATATCTTCATTAGGAAATTTTACACTCTTATTATCTTTATGTTTTTCTATATTACAAATAGTAATATTTGGTAAAAAAAATAACTATTCCTTATTAAAATTTAACAAGATTATTGTAAACGGTTTGTTGTTGTGTTCTCTAATATCGTTTTTTTCTCTAATGTATAGTTATATTGTGTCAGATTTTAGTTTGCTTAACGTTTTTCAAAATTCACATACAACAAAACCACTGCTCTACAAAATTTCAGGAGTTTGGGGAAATCATGAAGGATCTATGTTGTTATGGATACTTGTTTTAACTATATTTAATTATTTTATATTTAAATTATATAATAAAACAAATTCCAAATTTATTTCAAAAACTTTAAAAACCCAGGCATTAATAATAACTGGTTTTATATTATTTACTATTTTCACATCAAATCCTTTTGTAAAAATGATTCCTGTTCAGACAAATGGATTAGGTTTTAATCCGATATTACAAGATCCAGCATTAGTTATTCATCCTCCATTGTTATACATTGGTTATGTTGGTTTCTCAGCAGCATTTTCTATGAGCATTGCTACGTTAAGTTTGGAAAATAGTAAAAAAATTCCTTGGCATATTTACATGAAACCTTTTGTTTTGGCTGCTTGGACTTTTTTGTCTATAGGAATTGCTCTTGGTGCCGTGTGGGCATATTACGAATTGGGTTGGGGAGGATGGTGGTTTTGGGATCCAGTTGAAAATGCATCTTTCATGCCATGGTTACTTGGTACTGCCTTATTACATTCTCTTATTATTGTTGAAAAACGAAAATCACTTCAGGCATGGGTACTACTATTATCAATACTTGCTTTTCTGCTAAGTGTAGTAGGAACATTTCTTGTAAGATCTGGTATATTAACCAGCGTTCATACTTTCGCTTTGGACCCATCTAGAGGAATATATATTCTTATATTTACTGCTTTGTTGGGTGGTTATTCCTTAATATTATTTGGAACTAAATCAAAAAAATATTTTGATAATAATTATTTCACTTTTTTTAGTAAGGAGAGTTCAATCCTCATAAATAATATTCTTATGGTTGTTGTCTGTTCTACAGTATTTCTAGGAACAATCTATCCACTATTAGTAGAGGCTTTTACTAATAATAAAATTTCCGTCGGAGAACCCTATTATAATTCAACAGTTATTCCAATAATGATACCTGCGCTTTTAGTTATGGGTATAGGCCCAATATTAGGTTGGGGAAAAGAAAACAAATCAAAAACTTTAAAAAAAATATTTCCTAGCATTTTACTTACAACAATAATGACTATTTTTATTTTTTTAATTTATCAATCGTATAGCATTATTGGAATTGCTGGAATAATATTAGCTTTCTGGATAATTTCTAATAACCTTCTCATTTTAATTAAAAAAAATAAAAATTACTCTATGGGCATGATAATCGCTCACCTAGGCATTGGATTATTAATATTAGGTATAACAGGTTCAAGTATCTGGCAAGAGGAAAAAATTGCTAAAATGAAAATTGGCAGTGAAGTTAAAATTGAAAAATATAATATTATTTTTGAAAAAATAAATGAAATTAAGGGATCTAATTATGTTGCTTTACGAGGAAATTTTTTAGTTTATAACAATGAAAAAAACATTGTTACAAAACTAAAACCTGAAAATAGATTTTATCCAATTAAAAATAGTTTCACTACAGAAGCTTCCATTCATACTAATTTATTTAGAGATTTGTATATTGTTTTAGGAGAAGGAAATTTGAATGATGGTTGGACAGTAAGAATTTATTACAATCCTTTAGTAATTTGGATATGGATTGGCTCACTAGTTATTTTTATGGGCGGTATTGTTTCAATAAATATTAATCTGAGAAAATTAAAAATTTTATAACAATGAAGAAAAAATTATTAATAATTCCCTCTGTACTTTTTGTATTAATTTTATCAACTTTCTTTTACCTTTTAATAATTGAAAGAAATCCTTTAGAACTGCCATCTAATTTATTAGACAAAAATGTTCCAAATTTTGAAACAAAATCCCTATTAAAAAATGAAAATTTCGTTTCGTCCAAAGAGTTTGGAAATGAAATAATATTAGTAAATTTTTTCGCTACATGGTGTGGACCATGTCGTGATGAACATATTTACATTAAACGTTTTTCAAATGAAAAAGGAATACGAGTAATAGGAGTAAATTATAAAGATAGCCCAGACAATGCAATAAAATGGCTTAAAAATTTAGGAAATCCATATTCAGATGTTCCAGTAGATGATAATGGAAGAATAGCAATAGATTGGGGGGTGTATGGAATTCCGGAAACATTCATTGTTAACTCAAAAGGAATTATTAAATATCGACATGTGGGACCAATAACTAAAAAAACGTACAAAAAAATTAATTTATTAATTAATAAAATAGAATAATGATAAATAAAACTCTTACAATAATTATATTGATTTGTTTAATCCAATTTTTTTCATACAATTCCTATACTGTAGAACCTGACGAAGTATTAGAAAATCAGAAACAGGAATTAAGAGCCCGAAATATTTCAAAAAATATCAGATGCATGATTTGCCAAAACCAATCGATTGATGAATCAAGCGCTCCTCTTGCTAAAGATTTACGTATCTTAATTAGAAATAAAATAAAACAGGGAAATAAAGATAAAGAAATATATAAATTTTTATCAGAAAGATATGGAGATTTTATTCTTCTCAAACCTCCTTTTAAGCTAAATACATTAGTACTTTGGTTTTTGCCTTTTATTTTTTTTATAGTTGGAGTTTTTATCGTCTTTTTACACAATAAAAAATCTAAGAAAATTTTAAAAGATACTTAATTATTTGCGATTTTTTTTCTTGTCTAATTTAAATTTCATTACTTCTGTTTTGTAACTCATTAAAAAAATGATCAATGAGTACATTACCATTCCAAAAAACATGATTATCAAAGGAATAAGCATCGTATAATGAATAGTTGGCGCTGAAGTCAGTGTTATGCTTGATGGTTGATGAAGAGTATTCCACCAATCTACAGAATACCTAATTACGGGCAAATTAAATAAACCAATGATTCCAATAACTGAAGATATTTTGTTTGCCTTTTCAAAATTATTTACAAATTTCCAAGTAAAAATATAAGCAATATAAAATAAAAAAAGAATTAACATGGAAGTTAATCTTGCGTCCCATACCCACCAAATTCCCCAAGTAGGTTTTGCCCAAAGTGAACCTGTTACAATTGAAATTAATGAAAAGATACAGCCAACAGGTGCCAAACTTCTTGTTATTAATGGGATAAATTTAATTTTAAAAATTACATTTAAAATTGATCCTATTCCGATAAATCCAAAACATCCTAGAGCAATAAAAGACGATGGAACGTGTACATACATAATTCTAACTGAATCTCCCTGAATATAATCGGATGGAGATATGAATAATGCATACATTAAACCCACAACAATAACCAAAGTCATTATAATAAATAAAGTGGTAATTAAATTATTATTTAATGAAAGAATTTTGTTTGGAAAAAATTTTTTAAACATTAAAACATACTACATTTAAAAATAAATAATTAAAGCATTGTTAATGAAATAAACTAATATTTGGATTTTTCCAGAGCTTTACTAACTTCAGGCGGCATATAATTTTCATCATGCTTTGCTAAAATTGAGTCAGCAACAAAATATTTTTTGTCTTTTAGTTGACCTTCCGCAATAACCCCTTTTCCCTCCGAAAATAAATTGGGTACTAATCCGTTATAAGAAACAATAATTTCATTTTTTAAATCAGTAATAATAAACTTTATAGATGTTTGATCTTTTTTTATTGATTCTTCTTTTACCAAACCACCTATTCGTATCTTTTTGTTAAGTGAAATATTAGTTTTGTCGTAAATTTCGGTTGGAGAAAAAAAATATACTATGTTTTCTTCTAAAGATTTGAGAATAAGAAAAATAACTATTGTGAACAATAACATCAATATCATCAAGAACTTGATTCTTGATTTAACTTTTTTAATTAACATATGAATTATTGCGGCAGTTTAATGTAGTTAAAAAGTTAGACTGCCAGATAAAGCTTCTTTTTCTTTTGTTTCTTCAACTTTTGTATCTTCAGTTTCCTTAAACTCAATTGAAAATATTTTTTCCTGTTTTTTAAATTCTCTTCTAATTTTTAAGTAAAAGGCGTAACAAATTGTAAAAGTAAAAATATATGCAGGCCATACAAATGGACCATAGCCACCTAAAATTAAAAGTTCTAAATTCATAAAAATTCAATATCTTAAAGATTCTATATAAATTCAAGGGTTAAATTGTCTCAAAAATGACGCTCATACTCTTTTTTTAATGCTTTAACTGATTAATTTTATCTTTAACTTGCAACTTTAGTTTTTTTAATTCTCTCAAACTTTTCCATGAATCTGAAGTACGGTCATTTAATCTTACCCTTGTAGCTTTCTTTGTTATATTTTCCAGCTTCTTATGCTCTCTTTTAAGATTTTTAAGTTCTGACATTCAAATCAGCAATAAAACATTTATATGACAAAATTATGAAATTTTAATCACTTTATTGTTGTATTAAATAACAAGGTGGCCGATATACTAAATTCTGAAAAATTATTTTTTACTCTTTAAGATTTTTTCGTCAGCAATTTTATTCTTATTTACACCTTCTTTAATAGTGTAATCTAAGGTACCGTGAGCACCTGCTTCAACAGCTTTACGTTGATTTCTAAACAATGCCTTTTCTTTAGCACTCTCAGCCAGTTTATTAGCGTGTTTTCCTAAATGTTTAGTATCTCTCATACAAAACAATTATATACAATTCTTAATTGTGCAGCAATACAGAATCAAATTTTAAAGGATTCTCCGCATCCGCAACGCTCTGTTTCATTAGGATTCCTAAAAACAAATGTTGATGAAAGTTCTTCTTTTTTATAATCCATTTCTGTGCCAAGAAGGTACATGATTGCCTTTGGATCAATTAAAATTTTTACACCTTTGTCTTCAATTATCTCATCATTTGGATTGGTATTTTTTGCGTATTCCATAACATAAGACATGCCAGCACATCCTCCGGATGCAACGCCAACTCTAACACCGATTACTGGTTCTTTGGCTCGAGCCATGATTTCTTTGACACGTTCAGCAGCTCTATCACTTAATGTTATTACTTGTTTGTTCATAAATTCAGCTCCAATTTAGCTGCTTCTGACATCTTGTCTTTATCCCATGGTGGTTCCCAAACCAAAGTAAGATTTACATCAGAAACACCTTCAACTTTCTTTATATTCTCTTTAACTTCATTTGGCAAACTTTCAGCAACTGGACAATTTGGCGATGTTAATGTCATATCAATGTTAACTTTATTTTTTTCATCAACAACTATTTTATAAATTAAACCTAATTCATAAATGTTGACTGGAATTTCGGGATCATAAATTTTTTTGATCTCTTCAATAACTTTATTTTTAATATTGCTCATTATTCTACTGCCTCGGTATTTACTTCTTCTTTTTTACCTTCTATTGCTGAAACCAAAGTATGCCAAGATAAAGTAGCACATTTTACTCTCATTGGAAATTGCTTAACGCCTGACAGTGACATAAGTTTTGTCTTTTGGTCTTCATCTAGGTGATTTGATTGTATTTCTGAATTATTTTTTATCATATTTAAAAAAGCATTCATTATTTCTTTTGCTTCTTCTGAAGATTTTCCTTTCACCAACTCGGTCATTATGGAAGCGGAAGCTAAAGAAATGGCACATCCATCACCTTCGAAAGTTAAACTCTTAACTTTTTTTTCATTATCCAATTTTAAATAAACATGAACTTTGTCACCACAAAGAGGATTATATCCTTTCGCATCATGACTATATCCTTCGCACTTTCCTAAATTTCTAGGACTTTTTCCGTGTTCTAAAATTATATCTTGGTATAATTGTTTTAAGTCCATTATTTCGAATCAAATATTTTTCTACAATTTTCAATTGCCTTACAAAGAATATCAATATCATCTCTTGTATTGTAGATCCCAATAGAAGCTCTTGCTGTTGCAGTCAAATTCATTTTTTCATGAAAAATTTGACAACAATGATGTCCAGCTCGAATAGCAACGCCGTCTTCATCTAAAATTGTTGCAATATCATGAGGGTGAATTCCTTTTATCGTAAAAGCGATTACTCCAGCTTTATTTTTTGGATTGCCAATTATTTTGACAGAATTTATTTTTCTAAGTTTTTCTAAAGCATAGTTTGTGATTTCCTTTTCGTGTTTTATTATATTATCTATCCCAACTGATTTCATAAATTTTATCGATTCATTAAATGTTATTACTTCTGCAGTAGGCATTGTTCCAGCTTCATATTTTTCAGGAATCGGGGCGTATATAATTTTATCTTTTTTTACCTCACTAATCATAGCTCCTCCACCTATATATGGAGGTAATCTTTCTAGCCATTTTTTTTTTGCATATAATATACCAACTCCAGTTGGTCCATAAACTTTATGACCAGAAAAAGCATAAAAATCACAATCTAAATCAAAAACATCAACACCAATATGAGGAACACCCTGACATCCATCTACTTAATTTATCAATTATTATATCTCCATCTTCATTTATTGGTGCAAATTTTATAATTGCTTTTTTACTCTCTCTCAAAAAATGCCAAGGAACATAATTTGAATGGTGTTCTAATTCAGTAATTATAATTTCATCACCTTTTTCAATATTTTGTTGACCAAATGTTGTAGCAACCAAGTTTATAGCTTCAGTTGCATTTTTAGTAAAAACGATTTCTTCTTTAAAATTAGCATTAATAAAATTTTTTACACTTGTTCTTGTTTCTTCAAATTTATTTGTAGCATTAACTGCTAGCGAATGAATACTCCTTCCAATATTGGAAAATTCATTCTTATAAAAATCATTCAATCTATTTATTACACACATTGGTTTTTGTGATGAATTGGAACTATCTAAATAAACTAAATGCTTACCGTTTATCTTTTTAGCAAAGATTGGAAATTGTGATTTAATATTTTCAATATTCATTAATTCCAAATTTTGTTTTGTTGATTTTATCGATAAACAATTTTGAAATTAGTGATTGGATGTTTGTCTCTGTAATTGTTTCGATAACTTCATTTAAAAAACCTTCGACTAACATTTTATTTGCCTGTTCTTTAGACAATCCTCGAGACATCAAATAAAAGATAGAATTTTGATCAATATTACCAGTTGTTGATCCATGCGAACACTTCACATCATCTGCATAGATTTCTAATTCAGGCTTTGAATTAAATGCAGAATTCTTCGACAGTACTAATGCCTTACTGAGTTGATATCCGTTAGTTTTTTGAGCATTCTTTTCGACATAAATTTTTCCTTGGTATGTTCCATTACTTTTATCTAATAAAACACTTTTAACTAATTGAGAACTTTTACAATGCTCATTCCAATGATTGATGTTAGTTTTTAATTCATGATGTTGTTGATTGTTTAAAAATATTAGCGCATTCACAAAACATGAACTAAAAGATTCTAACAAATCACAATGAATTTCACTTTTTATAAAACTTGATCCTGAGGAAAATAAAAAATTCTCAAATACACTGTTAGAATAGCTTTTAACATTAGTTAAATGGTAGTTGTAAGAATTATGTAAATTATTGTCTGTGCTAAATCTTTTCAGTATAGCATTTTTTTGAATTGAATAATTGTGTACAGTATTATTAAAATACTTAACACCATCTTCATCTCTGTAGTATTCAAGTAAGCTTAACTTAGAATTTTTTCCAAGTGAAATAAAATTTTTATTATTTATTATTTTATTTTCTGAAGATTTGTTGAAAAAATTGTAGATAATTAATGGTTTTTTAAATGAATAATTGTCTTCTATTTCTAGGAATATACCATCATTAACTAGAGCATGGTTTAATGAAGTGAGAGAGTTTTGTTGGTCAGTAAAATAATCTCTGATTTTTTTAAAATCTTTTTCACCATTTAAAACCATTTTTAACGGTTTTATTTTTATTTTTTCTTTATCTTCAAAACTAAAATTTGAACTAGCAAAATCACCGTTCACTAAGATTATATGATTGTGTTGAAAATTTTTTAATAACCACTCGCTATTATATTGAGAAGTTTTTTTATTTTTTGGAATTTCTAGCTTGTTTAAATTAATAGACAATATTGTTTTTAAGTCCGTATATTTCCAATTTTCTTCTTTTTTAGATGGAAAGCCCTTTTCTCTAAAAATATTCAAATTTTTAATTCTAATATTATTT
>LUMJ01000390.1_pt1 | contig 13120 bp, 17 predicted proteins | sample 729631 | NCBI WGS metagenome assembly LUMJ01 (sample SAMN03860266, study PRJNA289734) | marine metagenome | biome: seawater column; feature: ocean; material: water; isolation source: Red Sea water column Station 22 - depth 500m | place: Saudi Arabia: Red Sea | collected 2011-10-15 | depth 500 m | reverse complement strand
AATGATCAAATGATTGATATATGTTTGGCTCTTGATGCTTCTGGTTCAATATCAGACCAACAATGTAAAGAATTTTTAACAGAAGTTAAAAACATAATGGATCAATATAAAGACTTTAGAATACATCTTTGGACATTTGATACCAAAGTATTCAATCCAAAAGTGTTTACACCCGATAATGCTGACGAATTGTTAGACTACAAATTAGGTTCAGGTGGTGGTACAGAGTTTGAATGTAATTGGGACTATATGAAAAAAGAAGGTATACAACCTAAAAAATTTATAATGTTTACAGATGGATGGCCATTTGATTCGTGGGGCGATGCAGACTACTGCGATACTATATTTCTTATTAATAATACATACGACAGAAGCATAGAAGCACCATTTGGAATGACGGTGCAATATGCGGATTAATCCAATAAATTTTTTCGACAGACAACTAGATATATTACCACCACACTTTGTAAATATGGTAATAGAACAAACTCACGACAATCATCTTGAACAAATAAGAAGCTGGATTTACCAAAATTGTTCGGGAAGGTTCTCAATTACCAAAGATATTATAACTGACAGTGACAAAACTAGAACAGTTAATTTAGTCGGTTTCGAAGAACCTGGCGATCTTACCCTATTTGCCTTATCAGGCGTTGCTCAAAAGATTCAAAATTAAAACTTGCTCTACATAACTAATTTTGTTATTATAGTATACTATTTCGAAATAGGAGAATAATAAATGGTAACAAAAACAGAAAAAACAACCGTAGCAGAAACAAAGGCCGCACCGGCTCAAGCAACTGCACCGGCTGGAGCACCAGGTGAACAACCAGTAGGTGGTTTATCAATTGGTGACTTAAGAAATCTAGCTACAATCATGGACGTTGCATCTACAAGAGGTGCATTTAGAGCTAATGAAATGGCTACTGTTGGATTATTATATAACAAACTTAATCAGTTTTTAATAAAGGTAGCACCTCAACAAGCAACTGAACCAAGTTTAGCATCTAATCCAACTGCAACTGCTCAACCGAGCAAAAAGGAGTAACACATGGCACTAATGAATGTATATGACAAATTGGTGATGGGTCCTGATGCTGGAAATTTGGAGGGAGCCATCGAACGAAGATGGTTTAAACACGTTGGCGAACTTGCAGACGAAAGTAAAGCAAAAGTTCTAATTATATACAGAACTGTTCCTCAAGGAGAAGGAACAAACGACGAATCAAAAAATTGTTTAGTTGTAGGAACTAAATTTTTACCTGATATGTATCACGATGCTTTAATGAGAGCTGTCGAGTCACAAGGTGCTCAAGCAGAAAGCGAGCTTGGCACATACCTTGCAAGACAATCATTTCCAGATGGGACTAATATGTTAGCTATGCTTCACAACGACAATTATATTAAAAAATTTCCTACAAAAGATGTAATTGTAACATACGGTCCATTAGCTGAAGGCAGAATTGCTTTAGACAAGCTAAACACTAGAATTGCTAAAGACCTAAATGTTAAAGAATCTGAACTGGCTGTTAGTGACGAAACACCAGGGGCAACAAAAACTACGGCAAAGGCCAAACCCGCAACTAAAAAGACCGATGCCAAAAAAACTACCAAAAAATAAAAATACTTGGGTCTCTCTTGCACGTGAATTTGTGAAAGAGTGGCCTGAGGTTTTGAGTGGATTACATTTCTCCCATATGCCGGTGAAATACCTAAAGCATATTAATATTATATTAAAAAATAATCTTAGTCTCAATTATAACATAAAAAAAGAAATGAAGACTAAATCACAAGACCATATTGCAAAATTCTTAAGAGATTTAATTGAAAATAATTATTTTAAAATAAAAAGTTTAGACTTAAGATTTGACGTTCCATTATTAAAGAAAGATATGGAAGAAAAAACAGCAAGAATTTTATCTAAAAGTTTTAACAATTAACTATATTTTGATTTATAATATTCTTCTAACCAAGCAAGTTCATACGTTTTAAAAAGTTCTGCAGGATTATGTCTATTTTTTTCAAAAAACTCTTTGGCATCTTGAGCTCCTTTAAATACCCAATCAGCATTTTTTCCTACACCTAATTCATACCATTTTTTTAATCTAAATTTACTTTCTACTGTGGGTTTAAGCATATTCAATTTAACAACTTCTCTAAATGTTGTACGCCAAGCCATTAAGGGTGTTTCATTGAAATGACTTATAGCAGAAAGTATAGGTACTGTTTCGTGTGGTTGAGTTAATGTAAAATCAATTCCCGATTGTACTGTGTCAAGCACTAATTTTTTATTATATAATAATACTGCTCCATGACCATATTCTAAACCAATTACTGGATTCTTACAATTAAAAATATAATGACAAGGATTTTTCATTCTATCTGGTTGAAAATCAAATTTAAAACTATCAACAATATCTAATTTTGGGAATACTGCAAAAAAGTAATCTGTATCGCTCATATTAGCCGCAGAATGATATGCTTGAAGTCGTCCTTTAACACCTTTACACCATTTTGTTCGAGGATATTTAGATTTTAATTCGTTATATCTTTTTTCTGCAGATGGTTCATCATACGATATAAAAATTATATCCATTGGTTTTACGTCATAATCAAACTCTTCATTATGAACTATTCGTTCAAAATCATAAAATTGTTTTATATCCTTTTTAAATGGTACAAGCATTATATCTTTTGTTTTTCCAAATGCATATAATTTTTCATCTTCCCAAAAACTAGGAAAAAAGTTTGGAAGTTTTACACCAGTTAAATCCTTATTAACCATCCACTTATAAAAAGATGGCAACATAGTATTATAAACATTTACTGAATTTTTAAGTGTATAATTAAGTCTTGGTACTGGCGGATACCATAAATCGTCTATTTCATTATAATTAATATGTTTAAAATCACGCAAATATTTTAAACCATGCATTTGTTTTTTAAATGCTTCAGTAGGAATTAATAAAACACTTCCTTCTTTATTATACCCTGCTTTAGGATGGCTTGACGACCAAACATGAATTTGATCTTTTTGAAATTGTTCCGGTATAAAATCAAAATCAATTTGTTTTACACTCATAAAAGAAGGAAATACCCAAAAATATTCTGTACGAATATCTTCAATACAACTTTTTATTACTTCAAAATAACTTTTTACAAACGGAACAGTTCTTGTACCTGCTAAAGGAGAAGGCCATTCTCTTACATTTTGAAATCTTATTCGTATACTATCAAATGCCATAAAATTTTTTTATTGTTTTACAAATATATTCAACTTCTTCTTCTTTCAAAAATGGATATATTGGAAGACTAATTGCATGATTACATAATCTTTCAGCATTTGGATACCTTCCAAAATTATTTGAATCCAAAGTTCTTTTATAATGTATTTTTGTTTCAATACCGTGTGCTTCTAAATGTTTTTGTAAATCTCTTCTTTTGTCGACTAATAAAACAAGTTTATGATATGATGATATAGTAGTCTTACGGAAAATTCCAGTAATTTCTTCTTGTTTAATAAAATTTAAATCTACTCCTAATGTTGTTGTTTTTTTAACCTCGGGTAACAATTCAAAATACCAATTTGCAACTTCTTTTCTCTTTTTTTGCAAACTTTTAAATTTACTAAACAAAAATAATAATTGATTACAATGATCTTCAGACATTAATGAATTATAACCATATTCATAACTTGTACCAAATCCGTGCCTACGTAAAGATGTGATATGTGTATAATGTGCTTCACTATCAGTTAGTACCATACCTCCAGTACCAAATGTAGGTAAATTTTTCATAGGATCAAATGAGAAAACACTTAAATCACCTAACTTACCTGATGGAATTTTTTTATAAATTGCTCCCATAGATTGTGCCGCATCTTCGATTAAAGGAATCTTTCTTGTATCACAAAATCCTTTTATACTATTGTAGTCTGCAAGATTGCCAAATAAATTTGCGTACAATACTGCATCTACATTTAATCCAACTGATAATGGTCCTAAATTTCCATTTTGTTCTACGTCAACATAAACAGGTTTTGCACCTAATCTTTTAATTGCGCCGGACATAGCAATATAACCAAATACTGGACATACGATTTTACTTTGAGCTGTTAATCCCAAAGATTTTAAAGCAAAATATAAACCATCTGTTGCACTTCCTACTGCAACTGCATACTTTCGTTTATAGTGTTCTGCTAATGTTTTTTCTAATTCATTTTGAAAACTCCCTTGCAAAACTTGTCCAGACTGCCAACCTTCTTTAGCACGTTTAGTTAAACGCCAAGAATATTTGTCGTATAGTCTGTCTATACCGTTAAACTTTATTTTGTAACCACTCATAATATCTTTTTAATCCTTCATCAAACTCTACTTCAGGTTTATATCCCAACATATTTTTTGCTCTAGTAATATCTAACGTACCTCTTCGAGGATATAGTTTATTCATACCTATATCAACAATTTTACTTTTACTTCCTGTTAATTTTATAATTCTTTCCGCGGCATCTCTTAAGGTAATTGCATGACCCGCCGTAATATTAAAACTCATATTATTTTCAATACCTAATGCAACTTTAATAATTCCGTTTGCAGTATCATCAATGTAAGTAAAATCAACTTTATTACTACCATCATGTACTTCTATTTTTTCGTTTGCCATTGCTTTTGCAAAAAATTTACTTAATACTCTATCATCCATATCTCCTGGACCATATACTCCACTTGGTCTTACAATATTATATTCTACTCCATAATGAGTATGATAGTGTTTTGTAAATCGTTCTGCAACTAATTTACTTTCACCATATAAGTTATTTGGTTTTGAATCTCCGTCTTCTGCAGTACCATCTGCATAATGTCCGTATATCATTGACGAACTTATAAACACAAATTTTTTAGTTTTAAATTTATCACAATGCCATAATAAATTTACAGTACCTTCTACAATATTTCTTACACCTAACATTGGATTTGCATTTACAATTTTTGCTCTAGGATATGACGCAAGATGTATAACAATATCTGTTGTGGAATGAAATGCTCTTAATACATCATCTCTATCAGTAACATCTCCATCAAACGTATGTATTTTTTTCCAATTCCTTTGTCTATAACTGTATAATTTTTGTAAATCAGATTTAGCAATAACTCCGTACGTTTCACTATTGTCCATTACCCTAACATCGTGTTTTGCATTAGATAATAGTTCTACAATCTTTGATCCAATAAATCCAAATCCTCCTACTACTAAAATTTTCATAAATTAAAATCCTAAATTTTGTAATAACTTATTATTTTCATAAAGCATTCCAAGATTATATCTATTAGTTTGAACATTAAATGGTGAACAAAAATTTTCTTCTATTTCTTCTTTTTTATAATAATCTTCACCAATAGCAAAATGTACAACATCTGTTGGTTGTAAATTTAATTTTTTACACCATTCTAATTGTAAATTTTGATATTTTTTAACCATATAATTAATTGTAAAATTATTCATTATTTCAATTCCTAATCCAGCTGAAATTCTATTGCTTATATTTTCATCATTACTCATTTGCATTGGATCACGTAATTTAGTCTTTGACATTCTTATAGCAACTTTGGCACATTGAACTGGAAATGTTTTACTTAGACTAAAAGTAATTTGATTTATACAAGAAGCAGATAAGTCAATGTCTACAGTTGTATTCATACTATTTGGCAAATATATAAAATCAACTAAAATTTCTGTTCCAACCTTTTCACACTGTTCAACTAGCCAATCAAATTTTTCATGTTTCTTACCATATAAAGCAAAAGGATAACTTACTATACACACATCATTTTCTTTTATGTCATCTTTTTCAATATATTCCCAATCATATTTTAATTTTGACCATATATCCATGTCCCACCAATATTCTCCTGCAAAAATTCTAAATCTTTTGTGTCGATTCATCATATAAAAGTTAAGAAAAGACTCTTGAGTGCCTTGGCTATAACATAAATTTTTAAATAATTCTAAATTTTTTAAATTATAAGTTTGTTTATTAGATTCTTTTAACCATTCAACCCATCGTTCTTCATATACTTTTACAGTCCACGGATCTAATAAAAATTTATTAAGTTGACAGTTTTGTATAAAATTTATTAATTTAGGGTCTTTAATACTATTTCCACTACTAAAAATACTTTTAAATCGCTGTCGAACATCATTAAAATCTATATTTTTTTTATTAATACTTCCAGGATAAGCCCATATATATTCTCCCGGAACATCAAGACATTGCTTTCCACTTGCTAAACTTAACGTCCAAGCAATACTTTTAATTTTTTCTAAATATGGTCTAAAAGTTTCCATGCTTCTGTATAATAATTGTAATCTTCTTCCCAATTAGGATCGTTATTGTACTTCTCATGATTAGTTTTTAAGATCCATTTTAACACAGGCATATCAAATTTAAATTCAAAATACCCTTTAGGTCCAAAAAAGAGACATGATTGTATTTTTTCTTTTTTTGTTACATATTGACTATTCCAGATTAAATCTTTTACATCAAAACCATCTATAATAATTTGTTCTAATTCAAAATTTAAATCTTGTACAATGTTATTATTTTTATCTAACACTGTATCTGAGTCTTCTTTATTTGCAAAGTATATTTTTAAAACATTATGCTCCTGCATCTCTGTTACTGCTCTAAAGCATGATCTTACAATTGGAGAATGCGGCCAATACTCTTGTTGATCAGCTAACTCATTATCATTAAGAACTACCCGTGCTATTGGAACTTTATTTTTTAATGAGTTTATATTTTTAAATTTAAGTTCAATTACTGACATTTAACACCTTTTCTGATAATTCTGCATTCTCTAATAATTCTGTAATACATATGCGATTGTGATACAAACTTTGATCATCTTGAAGTCCGTATGATTGTAGTATATCTCGTCTACCAAATTCTTCCCACCGATCATCACCGTCTGCAAATAAAATTGTTTGACTTTGTTTTAATCCTAATGCATTTACAAATGTGTTATATGCTTTTTTATATTTTAACCAAATATAATCACTAGGAAATTTATTAATAAAATGTAAACCTATTCCAGCACTTATTCTATTATCATAATTGATATTACTGTGTAGTTTTTGTCCATCTTGAAATCCGTGTCTTGTATATCTCATTCCAACTCTTGCATGAGCAATTGGAAATGTTTTACTTAAACTAAAAGTAATAGTATCAATACAATTAAAATTTAAATTAATGTTTAATCCTTGTGCAATTGTATAATAGGCACAATCAAGTAATACAGGAACACCTTTTTCATCACATACTTTTAATATTTCATTTAAATTAGGTATGTCGTTTCCAGTATCACAAAAAGGTACACTTAATATTAATGCATCACCTGGATTAAGATCATTAGTATTTTTTATAAAAGAATATGGCTTGTTTAAATTTTTTCTTACTACTATATGATACAAATATTCTCCAATAAACATTTTAATATTTTTATTTGCATGATTAATATAAAAACTATCAAATGCCTGTGTAGCACCTTGACTAATGTCAGCTTGATAGTTTTCTAACCCATTACATTTATTAAGAGAATTATTTTGAATCCATTTAGTAAAACTATTTTCAAATGTAGGTATTAAAGTATGATCATATATCATATCAGATATTGCAGGTAAATTTTTTACTTCTTTTTTCATTTCTATATCATTTACAGGACGTGATTTACTATAAAAGCCTCTCATATTTTGCCTACAATTATCAAACGTCAATCCTTTGTCTACTAATATAGTCCACGCTATTTTTTTAGCCAAATTTATTGACATACTTTTACTCCATATTTCTTTTCAAATGCTTTACCATCTTTAACATCATTTACTATTGGTTTTCCTTTAATATTCAAACTAGTATTTAGAAGCATTGGGCATCCGGTCTTAGATTTCCATGCTTTTAACAGCTCATAAAACCCTTCGTTATCGCTTTTAGACACGGTTTGCACACGGCTTGAGTTATCATAGTGTATTATGGCAGGACAGTCTTTACCATGCGTGTACGCCGCTGTAAATTGCATATAAGGGGCCTTTTTTACGGGGGTTGGGAGAGCAAAATACTCATTAACATCCTCTTCTAGAATAGCAGGAGAAAATGGTCTAAACTTCTGTCTTCTTTTAATTTGGTTTACCATATCCTTAATATCCGAACCTCTCGGATCAGCCAAAAGCGATCTATTACCAAGTGCTCTTGGTCCAAATTCTGCTTTACCATTTGCAACTCCACAAATTTTATTTTCTGTTAATTCTTTTATAATTTCATCAACTGGATATTCACCTTTAATGTTATAACCTAAAAATGGATTTTTCCAATTTAAATGTTGTTTTTGTGATGCCGCAATACATCCTATTGAAGAACCTGCATCACCCGGATTCGGAATAACCCAAATATTATCAAACAATCCTAAACCTGCAAGTTTAGAATTAGCTACACAATTTAATGCAACACCTCCTGCATAAACTAAATTTTTACTACCATATTTGGATGCTTTATGCCATAGTCCTGCAAGACATTCTTCTGTAACTGCTTGTATAGATGCGGCTAAATCCATTAGGTCTGCTTCAGGATGCCAATTACCTAAACCTTTATGTAAATTCTTTTTAAGTTTAAAAGGATTTTGTTCTACAAAATCCTCATATATGTCATCTTTATATTTTGGTTCTCCATAAGCCGCCATGCCCATTAAAATATATTCTTCTTCTGCTGGTTTTAATCCACAACGTTGTGTAAATGCAGAATATAATATTCCAATTGAGTGTGGATATCTAATTGTTTCTTTACGTTCAATCCATACTTTCTCTGCTGTTGATATTGATACAGTATCCCATTCTCCGATTGCATCTACAGTTAATATAGTTGCACCTTCGTCTTTAAACGGTGATGTAAAATATCCTGCCGCGGCGTGTGATGTATGATGGTTTATATATTCATCTATTTTAATTCCAAATCTTTCTAAATTCCATTGTGGCATTTCTGTATAACTTAAAGCATCACTGTATTGTCCTGCATATAATTGTCTTGTTTTTTTTAACAAAGGTTTTTCATAATAAACAACTTTGTCAAACGGTCCGTATGTTTTTGCTTCATCTACTATTGCTTGATTTAAAAAATGATCATTCTTAACTCTTGAATAACGTTCTGCATGAGCGGCCCACAAAATTTCTCTATCATCAACTACTGCCATTGCGGCATCATGATTCATGCAATTAATACCTAATATTCTCATCTTTTTAATGTAAACCAACTCTTTGCTTGTTTTAAATAATTTTCCCACCATTCATCTTCTATTGTATATTCAAAATTTTGTGAAGTTTCGTTTACCTGTAATAGTTTTGCTCCATTTCTTGTATGAAAATTTTTTGCCATTTGTGTTAATGGTGATAACGTAACTAATCTGTTTAAATGATTTGATTTTTTAACCATTTTAAAAACTTCTTGTACTATTCTTTTTCCGCCACCTTTCTTTTTTGACCAAACTGTATAAGCAACTGCAATATGTCCTTGCACTCCTGCCCTATGCATCGATTGAATCAATGCATCTTGACTCATTAAATCTAATTCTTCTATATCTTTTGGGATTTCGTGTGTAAATGCAAAACACATAACCGCAATAATATCTTCACCAAATTTTAAACCAAATATTTTTCTACCTTTATCAGTCCTAAATTTATTATCTAATTCAGGTCGTACGGGATCTTCCTTGAAAAAACAATATTTCAGTTCAACTAACTCCACTTTTTTAAGCCAATCAAATGCTTTCATTTATTTGTATATAAACGGATCTTTTTTCTTTAGTTCTTTAAGTCTTTTTTTGTATGCTATCTCAGACTTAATTTTATTAATCAACTTTTTTATCCAACTAAACATTACTTTACTCCTAATATTTTTCTAGCTTTGTTTTTTATTAATTGTACAGCATCCTGGTGAGCTTTATCAAGTGGATGTGTAATACCACGTTCATAATCATTTATTAACGCCCATTGATTAAAACCCATCATACGTTCACCAAACGAAGCCCATTTGGTAAAATCTATTTCATTATACAATGCTTTCATAAAAGAATCCTTTTCACAATGACAAACTTCTTTATCATAAAATAAACTATTATCAGCAAGTGTAAACACAAATGGAATTTTACGTTTCTCTAAAATATTTTGCAACCATATAATAGATTTCCAACTCAAATAAATTTCATGGTAATCATTTGATGCATATTTGTATAAAGCGTCTGCAAAATCTCCAACTCCTGTTTCCTTCATGTTTTCTCGCCTTACTTTCCATTCTCGTTTATGTGGTTCTGAATTTGCTAATTTCTGCATAACTCCGGCTTGACCTTTGTTGGTATCCCACGGTGTAATTGACGTCCAGCGAGTATCTTCTAAAAGTTTATGTTGTGGCATCGCCCAATCATAACGAGGAAGAAAACTCCACATTACAGCTACACAACTAATATCTTTTGTATTTGCTACTGCACTAAAAACTCTACGGGCAATTGTTTGATTTCCAGCACCTGCTTTTGCTGTACAAATATAATCATTATTAAACTCTGCAGGCTTCATTCCACGCAGTCGTTCCATTAATCGATATGCCCAGGTTTTTTTAGATGGTATTTTACCGTCATTATCGTCAGATAACTCATGCCCAAATGTAAAACTACAACCACCTGCTATAAATTTTTTAGTCATATATTTTTAGTACACTATTTAAAAGTGGAAAAACCTCCGAAAAATTTTCTTCTCTGTATTCATCTGTTTGTAATATTCGATTTTTTCTTTGTGTTTGTATTTCTTCTGATCCTCTATGTGCAGAATTCATAAATCTTAATGTTGGTTGAAAATCCTTAAGATCAGAGTAACGTGCATTTACAATATTTTTTATTTGTCTTGGTAATGTTTGAATATTAAAATAATCCGGATCAAATAATGTATTAACGTAAAAATATTTAGGATCAAATTGTCTTACCCATAATGCAATTTTTGCCAAACTAAAAACATTAAAAATACTAATTGTTGTACAAATTTGAAATTCCATATTTGCTGTTTGATATATTTTAAACTGATTAACATTATAATTAACTTCTCTCCAATTTGCAGGATGTCTTTGATATTCAAATTGTTCTCCTACGTCGTCAATACTAAATGCTATTTCAACTCTTTTAAAATGTTTCCATAAATCAAAAATTTCTCTACCCGGTAAATGTGTTCCGTTTGTATTATAATGTATATCTTGATTTTTAGCATATCCTTTTTCAACACAATGCTCTAATATTTTAAAGTGATTATGTATCATAAAAGGTTCACCACCTGTAAATTCAAAATATTCTACATCTTCTAATACTTCTTTTATATCATCAAAAAATTGTGGATGTTTTTTTGGCCATCCTCCTTCTGTTAAATGCTTTCTTGCAACTGGATTCTCCCCATAATCCATTTCTTCCTGTGCCCATTTACTAGAACTCCAGGATCCACATATTCTACATTTTAAATTACATACATTACCTAACTTAAAATCTATAAATTTTAAACTTGGTTTATTGTTAGGTGTCCATTCTTGCAAACTATTTTTCATTTTATAAAGTGAATTCATCCGTTTTGATGTTTTACCTGCATCTTCTTCTTGCCAACATGACTGACAACCAATAGGTTTATTGCCAATACGAAATTGTTTTCTTAATAATTCCATATATTCAGACTTTTGTATTGTCTTAAGATCTGTTTCATACACCTTATAATTAGGAATAGTACCTTTGTATAAACAACAAGGCGATGCCGATCCATTTACATCAACTTCTAAACTAGTCCAAGGCAATGGACAAATATTTGATTTTATATACTTGTCCACCATTCCAATATCCTTTTATCATTTGCTAATATTTTTGTTATGTCTTGCTTACGTATTTTGTCAATATACATTTGCCTTAATTTTCCTCCATGTGTAGGAGTAAATGTTTCTCTAGTTTTTAAATTTTTTAATACATCAATTAATGCTCTCTGTTTTTTTGTAGCACGTGGCTCTATGTATTCTAATGCTTCATTAATAATAGTGTGTAATAATTCTTTAGGTAATGATAATGGACTGTAAAGTCTAATCTCATTTGTCTAGAATTTGTTAACACAGATAATCCTTCTTTAAAATTACGTAACCATTGTTCATAATCTAATCCGTCTCTAATATATTCTCCTGTTTCTCCTGTGCCATCAATTGATGCACATACTTGCCAATCATTAAAGTAACCTAATAAATCAAAAAGATTTGACTTTCCTAAAGAAGTTCTACTTAAATTTGTGTTGTATCTTACATATACTTCATCAGCAAAACCTAATTCAATAATTCTCTCCATTGCTTTCCAATGCATATCCCACATTAAAGGTTCTCCACCACACCAATATATTTCTCGTATTTGTTTTGTTTCTATTGCATCAACAAACTCTTGTACAACTTGCTTGTCTTGAAACTTTTTAATTTGTTCTCTTAACGGAGATGCCATCCATGGTTGAGATTCTTTACTCCAAGTTTTATGTTTTCTTGATTCTGCCTCCCAGCTAGAACTTAACATATCTCCACACATACGACATTTAAAATTACATAAATTATTAAACCTGTAATCAAAACTTATAGTTTGCATTGTAGTTGCACCTGTTTCGTCTGTTTTTTCAAATGCATCATTAATTCTATTTTCAAATAACTTGTTCCAATAGTCTCTATAAACATCTGTGTTTAATAATTTAAAATCACATACTTCACACTCAGGCAATTGTTCTCCTGCTAACATACGTAATCTTACAGAACGCATATGTTCTGAATTCCAATGTTCTTTTAATGTTAAAGGTTTATATTCTTTAGCATTGTTACCTGTATCAATATATTGTTTAAAACTTTGTGCAGGTTCTCTTGATGCACAACACATACGTCTTTCTGTTTGTGGAGACAAGTACGTATGCGTCCATGGAGCCATACAAAATGTTTTATTTCCGTCTTTTGGTTTAATTCTTGTCATATTTTTCAAACAACTCCTTCCATTCAGGAAATACTTCTACAGTATTTTCTTTTCTCATTTTATCATATTTC
>LUMJ01001403.1_pt1 | contig 13123 bp, 9 predicted proteins | sample 729631 | NCBI WGS metagenome assembly LUMJ01 (sample SAMN03860266, study PRJNA289734) | marine metagenome | biome: seawater column; feature: ocean; material: water; isolation source: Red Sea water column Station 22 - depth 500m | place: Saudi Arabia: Red Sea | collected 2011-10-15 | depth 500 m | reverse complement strand
ATACTTTACAAGATATTCCCAACCTGTTACTCTACCTATTGTAGAGGCTTCATTAGGACTAGCATCTGCCATGCCTTTATACCAATCTCCACCTACACCAGCATTTTTAACTCCTCGTTTTGGTTCATAGGGAAATCGAGCGATTTTTCGTATACCAAAAGCTAAATCATAATCAGCTTTTAATTCTCTTTCATCTTTTTGAATTTGTATTTCACCGTTTTGCCAGTTTTCATTACCTTCTTCATCAATCATTGATAGTCTATATCTATCTTCTTGATGCATCGGAGATGCTAAATTGAATCCTGTATATGCCGTTGAGTATTTAAAAAAGCGAGAAAATACATCCTCTATTTGTCCAAATAAAGAATTTGTTAACAACATAAATGTTATTAATATTTTTTTCATTTTTATCTCCAAATAAAAAGTTCTCTACATCTATAAATATCCTATAGTATAGAAATATTTTATTTATATTTTAATTTGTATCAAATCTTACAACAAATGCCAAAGCTAATTCCTTTTCATTTTTTATAGGCTTCGCAGTTTTACCAATAGCTAATAATTCATTCTCGTCATTATATAATCCTATAGTAGAAACATAAGTATTAAAATCAGAATGTGATGCTTGTCCTATTAACTCAGTACCTATTTCATAGCCAGCTGTTTTCCAAGAACTTGTCGCATAACCTATAAGTCCATATTCAAATGTATCATTTACTGTACGAGCATGTAATGTAGGTTCAAATCCAGATATTGCTACACTACCACTTCCACCTTTTTTAAGACTTTTATTAGTTGAATACTGAAATTCATTTTCATCAACTCTACATACATATTCTCTTTCATATATTGTTTGAGTAGAATCAAACTTTATAGTAAATCCATCTGAACCACTTTTTCTTCCAACTTCTTTATACGAACCTGTATCTGTTATTACTGCGAATCCGTCACTATAAAATATATTCCCAACAACACTACCACTTCCATTTGCTGTAGGAGCTCCTTGAGCATAACTTGAAGAAAATGCTGCATCATATAAATTTCCATAACCATCATCTTGTAATATAATTGTACTCGCTGTACTATCGTCTGTAATTCTAACTGAATACGGTCTTACACGTTCACCGTATAATCTTTGTGGTACAGATATAACTGTAGCTGTATTATGTAATTGTCTTGTATATGGTCTTCGTAAGTTATATGTTCTTCTATTAGTACTATTATCTAACTTAGATAAGGGTTCGGTATAAATATAATCGAGAACAGCGTCTGAAGATGAAGGTACCCCTCGTATATAGTCAATATAACCATTCATTTGTTTTATATCTCTATAATACAATGTGTTTATAGTTTGGTATGTAGGTACTCTAAAAAATTTACTTGATGAAATTATTTTAGTTTCCGCAGTACTTGTATCAAAATTATACAAGTTTGTATCAGTCGGTTTATCAATACCTACTGCATAAAGGCCATTTCCACTATCCGATTCTGTGAGGGTATATGTTTTATGTGTTTCGAATGAGGATACTAAAACATCTTCAGGTTCAAGATTTTTCTTGAATGACATTTTTGAACCCCTTTAAAAATCAAGTTTTACTTTGATTAAGGCTTCCCTTGATTTTGATTTAATAATAGGTCTGCTTAATTTAGCTATTGCTAATAACTCATTTTCATTATTATATAGACCAACAGTTGTTATAAAAGTCTTAGGATCAGTAGACAATCCTGGTATAATTCTCTTAACACCGGATACTGATTCTGTATAGAAAGTTTCATTTGTCGTAGCATTAAACTCTTTCGCTGTAGCTCTTACAAAGTAATGACGTGATGTAATTTCTTCTTGTCGTTTTGCTTGAAAATAAGCTCCTTCTTTAACAGCATTAGATAACAATCTAGCATTTCTATTATCACTATTTGAACCACTTAATGTAATCATATTTAATGGTACTGATTGTAATCTAAGAGGATTCAATAATAGAACACCGAGACTTGGATAAAATAAACCATATGAACCAACTCCTGAAGATTCCGCGGAAGCTGCAGTTTTAATTGTAGTTCCTCCGCTTAACGACCCGCTAACTATATTATATTCAGGAGCGAAATTTCTTTGGTCTGTATTACCACCTTTGTTTGTACTTGAATCATCAATTAATTTAATTGTTTGACCTGCTACAGATTTTAAATGAAGTTCCCAACCACCCGGTTCCAAATTTTCTCTAATTCGTGCTCGATTAAATGTTAATGCATAAAATTGTTTTACATCTGTTTTACTACTAAATGCAAAATCTGCTGTTTGAGGTGGATTTATTAATTGGTTAAATTGACCATAAACAGCTTGAGTAGCTCTATCACCTGTAGACCCCACTAAACCTAATGAACCACTGCCTTGTTTGTGTCCGTAAGCTACACCAAACTGAACAGACGCTGATGAATTATTAGCTGGATCATATCTATATAAATCAACATTATAATCACCAGTATTTGTATATTGTGTAGATGACGTAAAAAATGTAGTTATACTGGATGCGCCATCTTGGAATACTCCAGAAGTAACGATTGCTACATCAGCTATTTTATCATCTGTTGTTAAAGCTTTAAACATTATTTAATTCTCCTAATAATCTCATTTATGGCATATCGTGTGTAGGGCCACTACCATATCCTCCAGTACCACCTGAGCCACCAGTACCACCTGAACCACCAGTGCCACCGTCATCATCACCATTTGGCTCTGGTCCTAATGGGTCAGTAACAGCCGCTTCATCTTTCTTAACGGATACTGTTACAACATTAGTTATACCAGAATTTACACCTATTATTGTAACTGTTGTAGTAGCCGCCACAGTAATAGATTGAGCTACAAGTGTGATAGTCTTTGCAGTTTGTGTTTTTGCTGAAGGTACAGCTTTGAATTTTACTACATTAATATTATCAATTGTAAAAGTATAGTCTTCCGCTGGAGCTCCGATAGTAGTTGGGCTAATAGCGATTTCTGCGTTTGTTGCAACACCTGTATATGAAAGTTGTGTGTGAAAGTATTTGACGACCTCTTTTCGTTAAGATAGCGTCTACCGTTACGCTTGAATTATCTAAAAAGCCCATATTGTATCTCCAAAATTTATAATTGTATATAACTTCACTAAAAATAAATATCTATATTCTAAATTTTTAAACATTTTAATTACTCTGTATCTACTACAGTTAAGTTAGCATCTGTAGCATCAACTGGTACTGCGACTGTCGGTGCGGTTACTCTAATAACAACTGGATAATCACCATCAGTTGTTGTAGCTATAGTTTGTGTTACACCTTCATAAAAACTACGATTTAACGCAGTATTAAATTGATATTCTGGATCTAAATCAGTTTCTACTAAAGACTTTGAACTATAAAAATTTACGTACTTATCACTTGAATATCGTGAACTATTATTAAAATCTAATGAACTTGTATAATAATATTTATATTCTTTATTATATACTGATTTTCTATTATCCATTATAATTGCGCCTGTCGGCTCACTAAATACTTTATTAGGACCTCCATATTTAGCTGAACCACTTATATATAAATTTCTATCATGTGTCTCATCATAAGCAGTATTATAATTGTCATTTGCTGAAAAATTATATAATGCTGGTTGTCTAAACATTGACGCCGTAATATTACCGTCATAATTTGGATATTCTGTTTCAATTATAACAAGTGAACGACTATCTTCGTGTTCTGGCTCCATAACTGAAACATTTATTGTATCAGTATAATACGGTGTTGTAAAACTTGGATTACTTTGTTGTACGGGTGATTTCGGTCTTTCAAAAATATTACCTTCAATAAGTGTTCCCATATGAGTTTTAGCTCGTGCCGGTACAAATTTACTAAGTTGTTTAAATACAGACTGATCATAATATTTTATAATATGCATATAATCCCAAAAATTAGCGCTACCCGATACATACTTTTTAAAATATTCATTAGCTACATTTGCTAACTCCGGATAAGTATCTTTAAAATTGTCTCGTGGATCACCAAGATATTGATTAAAATCTAAGTTTGCGAATGACTCAACAATATCATTATTTACTACATCAGTGGGTGAAAAATAAATTCCAAGTTTTGGTGAATCGAGTGGTGAAAAATCATTAGCACTTACATCATATCTATTATTTCTACTTAATAATGCTCCACTACCGCTTAATACATTATTTTCTATTCTTATCTTAGTAGCCATTCTACGATTAGGACCGTGATTAGGTATTATTGTTTTTGTTTTATCTATTACAGTTTCAAATGTATTTTCTCCACCAAATCCTCGAGCACTACCACTTTGAGTAGAAGTTTGATTTGCACTTACATCTCTAAGTTCATCTCCGTCTGATAAGGCTGAATTATCATCAAATGAAAATCTCCTTACTAAATTATAATAAGATGAAGATGGACTATTACCAACATATGATTTTGGGTTCTCAACGTGAATATTAAAATATTGTTCTTTTAATGGTTCAGTCCATAATCTAAATTCCATTAATGACCCACCAAATCTGGAAGCATTAAATCGTCCTGAACCTGTGCCCGTACTATGACCACCTAAATAAAGAGTACCACTACCTGTCCATGATGCATTATAAGATTGAGAAGTTGAACCAGTTATTTCCAAAGATGTTTTTGATGAATGTATTATTCTATCTAAGCCCGCTTCATATTTTTTTACAAATAAATCATAACTAAAATTATCATTAATAGAATCTGTATTAGTTTGTACTTTTCTTAAAGATATATCATCCCAATAAATTGTTGAGCGAGGTTTTAAATTTTCAAACCTTACACCTAATTTTGCGGTATTAGGAAACTTCATTGTTTTCTGTACTACAATTTGTTTCCATTCTGTTTCATTTAAACCAACTTTTTCAGAAGATTTTATACCGCCGTCTTTTAATTGATACTCAAACTCTTGGTCCCAATTAACAACTTCTTCATTCGAATCTAATTCAAATAAACTTAAACGACCTACAGAGTCTACAACACTTGAAGAAACTTTAGCATATGCAGTAAACATATAAGTATCACCCATACTTACTGATGCTACTGATATGTTATCAGTTATATTATTAGGTGGTTTTTTATAAAATTTAGAAAATGAACTATTATCGTATGATGTATTTTCGTGACTTAAGCTTTTAGTACCTGACCGTGCTACATTTGAACTACTAACAATTTTTATCTCACCTCTTTCAGCGTTATCAACACCTTTTATAAATGGTGGATTAAACAAACTGGCTGTTTCAAATGATGGGTATGAAAATATCTCATTTTCAATTTTAGATTTTCTTAACATTACTGAATGATACTCACCATCAAATACTGGTAACAATGACGAACTAACTTCTTGTAATCCAAAAGAACCAGTTAACATGAATGAAACTGTTCCATAATTATCAGTTGAATCGTTATCTTTTAATTTAATTGCCCATTCTGTATCTTTCTGAACAAGTATTTGATCTGAACCTGAAACTGCTCTGAATCTAAATTCAACTGTATCTGGTTTTCTACTACTATCAGAATCATCTGCCCAAGTAGTTTCTACATACTGTTCACCTTTAAATCTTAATGCTCTTGTAAATTTTCTTGCTATTTCAAATTCAGCTCTTTGATTTTGTTTTTGTAATCCTCCGTACTCTTTCACTCTCAATATAGAAGATGGTATACCATAACAATTCAATATACCTTTCAATGAACCAATTGTACCTTTAGCTTTTAATAAATAAGGTATAGCAGCTACTAATCGTTTTGTAATTTCTTTTGAGATATCCCCTTCTGGTGGTGATGACAATGAACCGGATGTATAAAGTGAATATGTTGTACCACTAAGTTTTTGTCCAAACCCTACTCTACTCAAATCTAATAAATCTTTACCATCCTGTATATCCCAACCTAAAGATTTTGCTAAATTAAAAATTAAGTCTTTAGAAAATCCTTCACTCAAATCATTTTGTCTATCTGTAATATCAGCCATAGCCTGAGTATAAGTCCATATTTCATCAAACTGTTGACCTATCATATCAAGAAAATCAAAGAACTGTTTATTTTCTACATCTTCTTTTACATGAACTGGTAAAAGATTTACTAATCTATTTGCGTTATTAGTATCATAAAGTGACGCACTATATAATTGACCCATTGACGCTGATACTGTACCATACCAATTTGTAAATGAAGCATTGGATGAAGTAACAGGTCTGTATGGATCTGCGAATGTTCCTGATCCTGTCTTAGGCCACGAGGCGTCTGGAAATTCTCCCATTGAACTTGTTGTATATGATGAACTTACTTGATATAAATAAGTCTCATAGCCATCTAAATTCTTTTTAATACTTCGTATTTTATTATCAACTGCTACTAAATCATTCTTAGAATTTGAAATACCCACTAATGAAGAACTCTCAGCTGTATACGCTTCAAGTTGTTCAATTTTATATTTAAAGTTTTTTAATCTTTTTTCAGCTGAAGAAAAGTTAACAAAGTTTTCATAATTTGAATAATCTATATTTAGTTCAGCGGGTTTTTCAGTTAAGTATTTATCTTCAATTTCTTTTTGTAACTTTACATCTGTTGTAACTAAATCTTCATAACTTTGTAAATTTGTTGACCTTCTTGTTATAGGTGAATCTACTTGTGCTGTATCGGGTACTCGTAACACCAACACGTCTTCATCTTCTTGGTCATATGGTTTTAATTCAACTACTTCTGTTATCTGTGGTAAAACTTCTCTGGCTATGTATACTTTATCTTTTTCTTCTATATCATCAGGTAACGGTTCATATAATTTAAACACTGCAGAATGTGGATATGTCTCAAATGTTTCACTATCAGTTTTTACATTTGTTGTAAGTAATAAATTTTCTCCACCAAAATGTAAATAAGTATTTAAATCTCTTTTATCACTTGTTTTAAATGTTACATTAACATTTTCAAACTTATCTATTGGTTTTACAAATTCTTCAGTTATATTCAATTGAGATTTAAGACTATTCCAAGATTGATTTATTCCAATTTTGTTATCAGATATATCTGTAATAGTTGCCACAAACGGAACAAAAACTGGTATTGGTAAACCCATTCCTGACTCGGCTTCTGAGAGTGCCGTTCTATCGGCTATCATATCAACTTCAAGACTATAGGTTCCCACAGATACAGCTCTATCATCTTGATAACTTGATTGATTAGTTTTAAATAGTTCTACAGAAATTACATATTTTCCTTCACTGCGAATTAAGTTTCCAACATAATCATCAATCTCAAATGTTATTGTTGAATCATTAATACCTATATCCACTTCTTGTTTAAGTGGTGTTTTTAATGTCCATACATATTCTTCAATATTGTTCGCAGCATACTTTGTACCAATAGTGATAGGTACATTTAAAATTCCATGTATAGTTTCACCAGTTGAGTCTAAACCACCTTGTATTGTAAAATCTTGTTTACCCATTTTTCTTTAACCCGGTAAAGTAACAATAGCAGCTGGTAAATGTATTGTACTTGGTTGTCCGTCTTTAGGTTCTATAGTTAATTTAACACCCACATGAGTATTTGTACTCCATATTGTTATTCTAATCTCACTGCCAGTAGTAGATTCTTCTGTAACCTTTAATAAGGAATTCTGTGATGGTGTTGGTGAATCTATTGAAACATCTCCATCGTGAGTACTTGTATGAGATATATCATACTTTAATTTATATATCCCTTTAAGATTCCTACTTTCATATTTAATTCCAGAATCATCAGTTGGGAATGCACTGTCTTCAAGACCTACGAATCTATCATATATTTTACTCATACTTCTATCACCTTTTAGATATTGAGCTGCATCTTCATTTGAAATAATAAATTTTGCTTGAATCACATTACTTTCTACTTCGTTAGTTGGAGTAGTGTCTGAACCATCTGATGTTCCTGGTGGTTCAATATATCTTTCAATAAATGCATTGTCTATTGCTATAAACCCACCTACCATCTGTTTTGTGATTGGGAAATTACCTTCTACCTGTAATGTAGTACTATCAGGTTTCAATGCATCTGAATCTGCTGAAAAACTTAGTAAATTAGGTAATGTTATTTTTTTAACTTGTTTTTGTGCATAATAAAAATCATTTAAATATTTATCATCTTCTATAGGTTGTGGTGCTAATCGTACTTCTTTTCTTGATGGTGATATTTCATGTATAAAATATTTATACTCTTTTAAAAATAAAACTTTAGCTGTATCTGAATGTGCTTGTCCTGTCATAATAGTACCGCCTGGCATTGTATGATAATCACCTAACCATCTATTACCTTGAGAATCAACTAATATTGTTTCGTATGAACCTGCAGCTTTTCTTAAAAAATTATATTTAACAACATACCTACCTCTATCATAACCCATTTTTCTAAGAATAGTACCTGTATTTAATTTTACTCCGTTATCTTTATCATATGAATAATCACTTGGGTCTGCGATACCACTTTCTATAAAATTATTATTTGTATCATAAATTAAAACTTGAATATAATCATTTGAGTTAGTAGTAAATTCACCACCCAAATAAGCATCTTGAGCTGAAGCCAAATCTGTTGTTTGACCCGTTTGTAAAAGTTCTAAATCTTTTTCATTTAATCTACTCATTATTCTACAGGTTCTCCATCAGGGATAGTCTCTAATACAGTTTTAGTGAGAGTCTTCAATCCTCCTAACATATATCCTCTACCATAATATGTTGCCAAATCTGGAAATATTCTTTTTTGATTAGCATCTATAAGCCATCTCCTAAAATCTTTTGCATCTTCATTTGTAACTACATCGCCGTTCTCTATATCATCTGGTAACTTTTCGGCAAACTTTGATTCAGCTAATTCTGAAATACTTCTATCTACTATTTTTTCTAAGGTTTTAGTTTTTATGTATCTTGGATAAGAATAATTATTTAATGTTTTTACTGACTCTTGTTGTTCTACAGTCAAGTAATTAATATACATCGAATTCATATTATTACTTAATTGAGCATCTTCTATACCAGCTGTAGATATTATATCTTCAAAAGAATAAAAAACTCCGTTTTGTCTAAACCCAGCTTCAGCGTATTCTTTTAATTCTTCTAAATATTTAGTTCGAAGACCTTTTACAAAAGACTGATAAAAATCTATGTTTTCTAATTCTGGTTTTGTGTAAGGCATTACAGCGATACCTTGAACGTAAATCCCTCATCAAAATATTGGTCAAGTTCTTCAACTGTTCCACTACCACTTACAACTCTAAACTGTATAGAATAATATCTTTCAGGTTGATATCCGTCCAACCACAAGTTAAAATAATTACCAGTTGAATCACAACTTAGTTTTGAACCAGTTCCATATGGAACTATAACGTCATTGGTTTCAGCATCAACTATAGAATAAAATGATGAAGTACTTGGTAAATATTTTACATTTAAATTAGAGGGTGTTGTTGAATATGTTTTAGCTGGAAATCTTTCTCTACCTACAAGTCTAAATCTTGCTTTAGATTTCTCTTTATATTCAGGTCTTAATCCTTTCATATAAATTGTCATATCTTCTAAAGCAGAACCTGTTAATGGTGACAATGATCCCGTTGACCATTTAGAATCATCCCAAACAACTTCTAATGTAGGTGGATATATTGTATTAGTGTTAGATGAAAAGAATGCAAAACTACCTAATCGAGCTGTACTACCTTCTGAAGCTGACGGATCAGTATTTCCTATACTACCACTTCGTTTAATCATAAAACCATCATTTACAATTGAACCACTTAACCATTGATTTACAAGTAGTGTAACATTCATTCTCATATCTTTAGTATTATGGTCAAAAGAATGTGAGGCTTCATATCCACTTCCACTCCACCAAACTCCACCTGAAGAACTTACAGTTGAAGACCACGTTGTACCATTACTATCACCGTATCTATATTTCCAACTCGCACCGTCAGCTGTTTGTGGATTATCGTATGAACGACCTGTACCCATATCCCAAGAACCACTAACTGGATATGCATATAAACTTTGTGATGTTGCCAATGCTTTTGGATTAGCGTCATACAAATTTAAAAAATATTTAGGATTTGTTATTCTATTATTTACAATTGATTCTGAAATATACGTTAAATCAAATTTCATTAAAATTCGAGAAACATCTACAGTTGCTCCGGTTTCACTAACGTTTTTTCTAATTTCTAATACTTCATCTAAACCCGCGTTCAAACTGGAACTGGCTTCGAAAAGAGTTGTATCTTTTTCTGGAAATAAAAAATAATGCATTTACTTACTCCGTTATACCCAAACTATCACCGACAACTTTACCTTTAATATCGGCGTTAGGATATTTAACTTCAAAAATACTTGGGTCTAAAGCTGGATATAAAACTCCATCAATTAAACTACTTCTTATATCATAGTAGTTACCAGAATATCCATCTCCAGGTTTATATCTGTTTTCAATAACAATAGGTAATTTTTCAGGATTATTATCTGTAGGAGCTACAACTGATGCTACACCATCTACTAAAGATAATTCATAAGCTATATCAGACATAATAATTGGTTGACCTATTTGCCATCTATCAATATCGAAAAAATCTTTAACTGAGGCTACACATCTTAACAATACATCATTTTTATTAAAACCTGTTTTTGTTAAGATAGCAAAATTAACTGCAATATTAATTATATAAGCATCTTTAATATTAACAGCATCTGTAGCTAATCTGAATTGTGATAAATAAGTTTTTAAATTTTCTTTAACTGTTTGATTTAATGATGTTAACTTTTTATTTGAATCATATCCTAAAGAATACATATTCATCGCTAACGGATTAGGTGTTCTAACTTGTAATGATTTTATTGTTCTTTGATTATCAACATCTTCTTGAGTTACTTTTCTTTCTAATTCATCAGTACCTATAGACTTATTTAATTGGTCATCTTGTACTAAATGAGTTTTAGCTATATTACCATATTTGGGTGGTAATGAATATGCTCTTACAATATAATCTTCTTTTGTTACAGCTCTACTTTGAGCTTGAAAGAATGCCAGCGCGTTTTCTCTAACTTCTCTAATTGATTCACCGGCTGATCCACCTGTAGCTGGTTTTGGGTTGGTGAATGATACTGAATCTTTTGCATCTTGAACTAATGATGTTGTTAACAAACTATCTTGTATTGTATATGTGATGCTTGATATATCTGTAATATCATTAGCGTTTACATTATCATCTATACCACCACCATAAGCATATCTTACACTAAGAGTTGTAGCAGCTGGTGCTAATCCAAAAGCTTTAGTTTTTAGAAAGTTACTTGGATCAAAAGCTGTTGTTAAATAAGTAGGACTGCCAGGTAAAGTTGAACCAACCATATCTGGATTCGGAATTATTTCTTCATCTGCATTCTCAGATATTCCTGCTCCAAATCTAAGAACTGTTGAATCATTTTGATCAATATAACTTGTAAATCTTCGTGATGTTTTATTTAATTTTAATATATAAGGAGCTGTATCTTTATTAGTTACTGATGTAGGGTCATTAGTAGAATTATTTTCCATATCAACAAAAACTGTATCTCTGGCCAACGAATCAACTTCATACCATGTATTACCGTCACTATCAGTTACAGATATTATCTCTATAACTTTAGGATTTGATAATTTAATTTGACTATATTTTTCTGCTGTACCAAATGTAAAAGTTTCTGTAGTTATATTCCCACTCTCAGCTTTAACTTTCTTTTTCAATAAAAACTTTGTAGGAGCTCCTGAATCACTTTCGAATATTGTAATTTCACGTGGGTCATAGGAACTTGAAAATTTAAAATTACAATCTTCTAATGTTCTAAACGTTGTACCGGTACTTGTTGATTTAACTTGTGTTCCCGCATTAACAGTTAACGCATATCTTTCATCAGGTTTCTCATTCAATGCTGGAATAGTTTGGAATACATCTAATACAACATTTGATGGTGCCGTAACATTTGGCTTGTATCCAAATGACTGAGCTATGTTATAAACGTTTCGTTTTTCTTCCGCGTATGCGAGTAACGATTCTCTAAATTGTGAATCAATATAATAAGATAACACATCACCTACATAAGCTGCCATTTCTATGAACATCATTCCTGGTGATGCTTCATTAAAATCATTATATGTATTTGGAAAATAAACTTTAGCGAACTCTATTAGATTATCTCTAAAATCACTAAAATCTTTATTAAGATAATTTACTTGTTTAACTACATTCTTGTTTACACTTGTTCGGGCCATTTAATTACTCCTAAACTCGCTCTGCTGTATAGCTTGCATCTACTGTTATTGATTCTGTTGTTTGTGGATTCAATGTAGTAGAAAATTTTATTTCCACATGAATTTTATTTTGATCCTGTTCTTCAGTTAATGTATTAACTTCTTGTATATTAATATACGGTAACCAAGTTGAAACTGCCTGTTTTACTTCTTCTTCAAGTTTAGCTGGTAATTCATCATCTATTTGTTCAAAACATAACGCTCTTAATCTACTACCAAATTCAGGTTGTCCTACTCTTTCACCTGGAAATGTTAGTAATAAATTTTTTAAATTGTGTCGTGTCTGTTGTAATGATGTCTTTGTCATTGCAAAGTCATTAAACTTATCTTGTCTTAATGGAAAAGATAAACCAATATAGGTATTAGGATTTAAATCAGTTTCTAATGCGGACATTTATTTTCCTTTTTTATCCATAGCTTTCATCAAGTCTGAATAATCTCTTGTTAAAGCGTTCGTTACATGTTCTGGTACTTGTTCTGAAGTAACACCCGCCTTTTTCATAGTATCAACAGCTACCATATCTCTTTTAACATCTTCTGGTTTACCATAACCCATAAGTTCACTCATACGACTTGTATCAAATACTCCACTTCCCATAGTTGGATATTCTTCAGATTGGTTATCTGTTTTTGAAAGTCCAACTGTTTCATTTAAAACTTTATTTAAAGTCTTATTAGATGAATAACTAATTTCTTCTTTTTTAGGTTTTGGTTTTTTTACTACCGCGTCTTGAAGTAAAGGTGAAGTTTCTTCTTTTATAAATATCTTTTG
>LUMJ01001809.1_pt1 | contig 13135 bp, 14 predicted proteins | sample 729631 | NCBI WGS metagenome assembly LUMJ01 (sample SAMN03860266, study PRJNA289734) | marine metagenome | biome: seawater column; feature: ocean; material: water; isolation source: Red Sea water column Station 22 - depth 500m | place: Saudi Arabia: Red Sea | collected 2011-10-15 | depth 500 m | reverse complement strand
ACGCCCAGTACTACCCGCTCTACGCCAAGTGCGTAGAGATGGACCTGCCGCTCAGCATCAACACCGGCCTACCGGGCCCGCCGATGCCCGGAGAGTGCCAGCACCCCATCCACCTGGACCGGATCTGCCACCGGTTCCCGCTGCTGCGACTGTGCATGGCGCACGGTGCCGACCCCTGGTGGAGTGTCGCCATCCGCCTGATGCTCAAGTACGCCAACCTCCACCTGATGACCTCGGCCTACGCACCGAAGTACCTGCCCGCGGAGGTCGTACAGTTCATGAACACCCGGGGGCAGGACAAGATCATCTACGCCAGCGACCACCCCGTGCTGTCCATGCAGCGGTGCGTCGCCGAAGCCGACCAACTCGACCTGCGCGAGGGGGTCCTGGACAAGTACCTACGAGGCAACGCCGAACGGCTCTTCTTCTCCGAACGAAAGCCGCCCCGGGAATGATCGTCGTCGAGAGAACGCCGAATAGGCACGGATCCGTGCCGGTCAGGAGAAACCACGATGGCTGAAGTGGAGGAAAGCGAATTCCGGGGCCCCACGCGCATCAACCACGTCGCCCTCAGCGTCCCGGCTGATCTGCTGGGCGAGGAGGGCCGGACCGACCTGGCCTCGTTCTTCGGCGAGGTGTTCGGGTGGGCAGAACTCGACATGATGACGATCGACAGACAGCGGTTGATCTTCTCGGTCAACTCCTATGACCAATTCGTGTTCCTGTTGGCCGAGGATTCCCCTATGGCGTGCCCCCCTGGACTTCCGGGCGACCACTTCGGGGTACAGGTTGACAGCCTGGGGGAACTCCAGACCGTCCAAGCCAGGGCCGAGGCCTTCCAGGCCGGTGACGACCGCCTGGAGATCGTCCCCCATGCGGTGGAGGACCACACGGTGCTGAAGTTGCACTCCATCTACGTGCGCTATCTGCTGCCCATGTCCATCGAGGTGCAGTACTTCGAACTGGCCGACCGCTGACATCCGTCCCGGCGCTGCACCCCGAGGAACCCAGGTCCGAGGCCTTCCCATTCGACGTGCCTGATCAGGGGCTCGGGAGCCGCGCCCGGTCGGAGCGTCCTCAGGCGCCCGATTCCCCGAAATGCGGCCGTGCGTCGAAGCGGATCTCGGAACTGTCGATATCGGGGTGGTCGAGGGCCACGGCGAGCGATTCGGCGAGCGCCCTGCCGACGTCGTCGACGTCCATCAGGCCACCGGGGATTCCCAGGCCCTGCCAGGCCTCGAGGGCGTCACCGAGCAGCTCCGGACGCATGTGCTCGGCGAACTCGGTGGGCGCCGTGTTGCCCATGACGATGCGCACAAAGCGCCGGTCGGGGTGTTCGTGGCGCCAGACCCGAATGGACTGGTCGAGCGCTGCCTTGGTGGTGGAGTAGGTCGCAAAAAGGGGGTTGGCGTCGTCAACGGTACGCGACGACACGAAGGCGGCGATGCCGTCGCTTCCGAGGTGCGGTAGGGCGGCGGCGGCCATCACGTTCGCGCCGACCACGTTCACCCGAAAGACGTCCACCCAGGTAGTGGGGTCGGTCTCGGCCAGCGGTTGGAGGACGCCGTAGCCGGCGACGTAGACCAGCAGGTCCAGTCCGCCCATGGCGGACACAGCACCGTCCACGACGCTACGGGCATCATCGAGGTCCGTGGCGTCGCCGGACAGGGCATGGCCGGTCCCCATCGACGCCACCAGTTCGTCGAGTCGGTCGGCCCTACGGGCGGACACGGCGACGTCGCCCCCGGCGGCCACCACCGCCCGGGCCAGAGCGGCACCGATGCCCGAAGAGGCACCAACGACGAGTACCCGGCGTCCGGCGAGTGGTCGACCCATCCGGCCAGCCTGCCAGTCTGCGGGGCCTCCCGCTAGACCGGCCGGACGACCCCGGTGGATTCTGCGGGGCCTAGAGTCCGAACCGTGGGGAGTGACTCTCAAGCACCGCTCTCGCCCGACTCGATGCGCCTCGATGGCCGGGTGGCCGTGGTCACGGGCGGCGGAGCAGGTATCGGACGCGGGATCGCACGCACGCTGGCCGGGTTCGGGGCCCGGGTGGCCATCTGGGAGAAGGACCCCGAGACGGCCGCAGCGGCCGGCGACGAGGTGGATGGGCTGGGTCTACTCGTCGACGTCCGGGAGGCCGAGCAGGTCGAGGCCGCCCTGGTCGAAACCACCGGGAGGCTGGGCTGCCCCACGATCCTGGTCAACAACGCCGGCGGCACGTTCGCCGCCCCGTTCCTGGAGACCGACGAAAAGGGCTGGACCGCACTCCATCGCGCCAACCTGCTCCACGTGCTCCTGTGTACCCACCGCGTTGCCGGGGCCATGGTGGATGCGGGCCTCGGCGGCAGCATCGTGAACGTGACCTCGATCGAAGCCCATCGGGCCGCTCCCCGGTACGCGGCCTATGCGGCGGCCAAGGCCGGGGTGGCCAACTTCACCCGGACGGCAGCTCTCGAGTTGGCGGAGCACGGCATCCGGGTCAACGCCGTGGCACCCGACCTCACCCGTACCGAGGCACTGGAGGCCCTGGCCGGACCCGGTGGGCCGTCCCGGTGGGGGCGAATCGCACCCCTGGGCCGGGCCGGTACCCCCGAGGAGGTCGGAGGGGTGGTGGCCTTCCTGGCCTCCGACCTCTCTTCCTATGTCACCGGGGAGACGATCCACGTGGATGGTGGAACCTTCGCCTCGTCGGGTTGGTTCCGTGGGCCCGACGACGGTGCCTATACCTACGGACCCTGATCCCACCATGCAGTTCTCGTTCACCTACCCGATGGCCACCGGCGACCACGACCCGGCACTGACCACGCGCAACGGGATGTACTCGGTGCTGGCGGCGGCTGAAGCGGGCGGCTTCGGCGCCGTCGGGTTCACCGACCACCCCATTCCCAGTCGACGATGGCTGGAGGCTGGCGGACACGAGACGCTCGACCCGTTCGCTGCCCTGGCCTTCTGTGCGGCGGCCACCGAGCAGATTCGCCTCATGACCAACGTGGCGGTGGTCCCTTACCGCAACCCGTTCCTGGTCGCCAAGATGGTGGCCACCGTGGACGTTCTCTCCGACGGACGGGCCATCCTGGGTGCCGGAACCGGCTATCTGCGGTCGGAATACCGGGCCCTGGGCGTCGACTTCGACAAGCGCAACGAACTCTTCGAAGAGGCCCTCGAGGCCATCATCTCCTCTTGGTCCGGCGACGAGGTGACGTTTGAGGGCAGTCACTTCCACGCATCCGGCAACCAGGCGCGTCCACGACCCGTGCAGCGACCCCATCCACCCATCTGGATCGGCGGCAACTCCGGACGTGCCCGCCAGCGGGTCGCCGCCACGGCGCAGGGATGGATGCCGTTTCCCACCTCTCCTCAGTTGGCGGCCACCGCCCGCACCGCGCCCCTGGCCACACGCCAGGAACTGGCCCCGATGCTCGAGGACCTGTGGCGACGACTCGAAGCAGTCGGACGGGAAACGGCGGTGGATGTGCACTTCGTGTGCCCCGATGGCGGCTCCCCGGCCGGCCACGACTTTGACGTGGACGCCCACCTGACGGGCCTGAATGCGCTCGAGGAACTGGGCGTGACCTGGGTGGGCGTGTCGGTGCCCGGCGACCGGCTGGAGCGGACGGTCGAGGCACTGCAGCGCTACGGCGAAGAGGTCATCCGTCGCTCCTGACCACCGAATCGCCCTGATGGCGTCTCCCCGGCCCCGGAGGGGGTGGCAGACTCGGACCATGAGGGTTTCAGTCATCTGCCTCGCTGCAGCGCTCCTGGCGTCGGCCTGCGGCGCCGGATCCGACCCCACCACCACCGCCGCACCCACCACCACCGCAACACCCACCACCACCGCAACACCCACCACCACCGCAGCACCCACCACCACCGCAGCACCCACCACCACCGCCGCACCCACCACCACAACCGCTCCCCCACCGGTGCTCGTGGTGGCCACCATCAACCTGCTGCACGGCATCGACTACGCCAGCGACTGCGCCCCGGAAACCGACCAGTGCGCCGCCCCGGCCCGGCTGCTCGCCCTCTGGACGATGGTCCAGGAGGACCTGGGCTGCCCCGACGTGGTCGCCTTCCAGGAGGTCAGCCCCCGCCAGCAGGAACTGGTGCCGGACATGCTTCCGGAGCTCTGCGACGGGAGGTACCAACTGTTGGTGGAGGACCGCGGGCTGCCCGACCAGGAGATGATCCTGACCCATCTGCAGGTGATCGACGAGGCCTACGTCGAGTTGGCCGGTACACCGATCTGGTCGGCCCACCGCGCGAGGTTGATGACGGCACTGGGAAAGGTGGACCTCGTCGCCACCCACTACGCCAGCAGCACTTTCGACCTCGAGTGCGGGGATCCGGGCGAACTGGGTTGCGACGAGGCGTGTGCCTCCGGCGACTTCTTCGGAGACTGCCAGCCCCGCCAGACGTTGGCCCTGCTGGAGGGTCTTCCGGAGTGCGACCCGGAGACCGGCGTGGGCTGCTCCTGCTGCGTCGACGGCGGTCCGCCCTTGGCGGGCCTAGACGACCCGGACGCGCTGTTCACCCAACGGATCGACTTCGTGCTGGCACGACCCGGACCCGGTTGCATCCTGTCCGTGGATCCCGACACCACCGGCCACTGGGCGGACCAGCCGCTGGACTCTCCCGTCGAGGGCTTGTGGTGGGCTGCCGACCACGCCGGAGTGGTGGCTGGGCTGTCCGTGACCTGCTAGACGACCTGACGTCGTCTACCGCCTGAACCTGCACACTGTTTGTCGGGCTGAGAGGATTCGAACCTCCGACCTTCGGTCCCCCAGACCGACGCGCTAACCAAGCTGCGCCACAGCCCGCTGTGGAGCGGCCACTCTACCGGCGCCGCCTGTGGGCCGGCCCGTTGCGGCGGCCCCGAAACGGCCGTGCGAGGATGCCGCGATGGACGACCCACGCGCCGCACGGCTCCTCGACGGCAGCGCCTGGGACGACTTCTGTGAGCAGCTCCGGGTAGCCGGGCAGGTCGTGCTCCGGGAGACCCCCGACGCCGGCCACTGAGTCCGGCCCGGCCCACGTCCGAGGATCAGGTCACCAGTTCGACGAGACCCTCGCCGAGGCGCCAAGCCAGGTAGATCGCGGCGGCGCCGGCGAAAACCCAGAAGTGCCACGGCACCTTCTGCGACCGGGCCCGCTGGCCGTCGGCGTCCTCGACCCGCTCCCCGCAGGTCGGACAGGTCCCCACCACCGACACGGCGTTCGGACTCAGGTACTTCTCACACGCGGCGCACCAAGGCATGGGCGACCCGCCGGCTCAGGACCTGCGGATCGCCAGGATGGCGACGTCGTCCTCGATGATGCCGTGGCTGAAGTCGTTCACAGCATCGAGCAGTTGCTTGCAGAGCACGTCCGGGGCGATGCCCGGGTTGCGCCGCAAGGCGTCGCCGATGCGCTGCTCGCCGAACAACTCGTCGCCGGTGCGGGCCTCGGCCAGGCCGTCCGTGTAGAGCAGCACCATGTCGTCGGTCTCGAGCGGAATCTCCCGACTGAAGTAGGTGCCCCCCGGGTCGAGCATCAGCAGCGGACCCGTCGACCGCAGCGGCCGGACCTCACGCTCGTGGAACAGGAACGTGGCCGGATGGCCGGCGGAGGCGTACCGCAGCGTCTCAGCCTCGGTGTCGAACACCAGCACCACCAGCGAGATGAACTCCTCGTTGCGGTCCACCGACGACATCTGCCGGTTGAGCTCCTCGAGGGCCTGAGCCGGATCGCGGAACTGGGCGAGGAAGGTCCGCAGCAGGTACTTGGCCTGGAAGGCGGTGATGGACGACTCGATGCCGTGGCCGGCCACATCGCCGATGACGGCCGCCAGGCGTGTGGGTGCCGCCTTGAAGACGTCGAAGAAGTCGCCGGCCATCAGGCCGGTACCGGCCTGGTACACCTGCCCGACGTCGAAACCGGAGAACTCGGGCAGTTGTTCGGGTGCCAGACGGGCCGCCCACGCCTTGGGCGCCAGGTCCTCCTGGTCCAACGCCTCCTGGGCGCGCCGCTCGATGTCGATGCGGTGGCGGGCCATACGCGCCTCGCGCACGGCGTTGCGGGCCCACACCGTCGAGACCAACGCCGGCAGGCCCACCAGGGCGAAGGCGATCGTCACACGGGACGAGTCGACGTAGGCATTGACGAAGGCCACCACGGCGAGGAGGCCGTAGAGGGTCGCCGAATGGAACTCCTTGCGGAAGTTCGACCATGCCAGCGTGTAGGCGTCGGGTGCCGCCTCGGCATCGATCCGGTGGATCAGCCGGTAACGGTGGCGCGACGACCGTGCCCAGCTGAAGGTAGCGGCCAGGCACACGAGGCCCACGAGGGTGAGTACCGGAGTGCGCATCCGCGTAGATGGTACCCCCAGACGCCGGGGGCGGGCCGATGGCCGCCCGTTGCCCTAGTCGGAGCGGCGCCGGACCCGCAGTTTCAGGGGCGTCGAGCCCAGGCCCAGGTCCTCGCGGAGCCGCCGCTCCAGGTACCGCAGCCACGTGCGAGGCAGCTCCCGGTTGGCGAACAGCGTGAACGTGGGCGGGTCGGTGGCGCCCTGGGTGGCGTACAGGACCCGGGCGCCACCCGGCGCCGGGTGCTCGGCCTGCGCCACCCGCACCACCTCGTTGACCCGCCGGGTCGGAATCCGGGTGCGGTAGTCCTCGATCGAGTCCGACAGTGCCGGCCAGAGCCGGCCCACGTTCTTCCCGGTGAGGGCGCTCACCCGCAGCACGGGGGCGTCGCCGACGAAGTGCAGGCGACGGCCGACCTGTTCGGCCACGTCCTCGCGCTGCTCGGTGTCGCACAGGTCCCACTTGTTGAGCACCACGACGATCGGGCAGCCGGCGGCGTCGACCCGTTCGGCGAGGCGCTGGTCCTGGTGGGTGACGCCGAGCGTGGCGTCGATGACGAGGAGCGCCACGTCCGCGGCGTCAACCGAGGCGAGTGCCCGGACCAGCGAGTAGTACTCGGTGTCCTCGTCGATCTTGGCCTTGCGCCGCATGCCAGCCGTGTCGACGAAGCGGACCGGCCCGTGGTCGGTCTCGACCACGGTGTCGACCGAGTCACGGGTGGTGCCCGGCCGGTCGTGCACCACGACACGCTCCTCGCCGGTGAGGCGGTTGAACAGCGTGGACTTGCCCACGTTGGGGCGGCCCACGATGGCGACCCCGAGGATGCGGGGCTCGTCGTCGGTCGCCTCCTCGGGCGCGGCCTCCTCACTGGACTCCTCGGGCAGCATGCCGACGAGCCGGTCCAGCAGGTCGCCCGTGCCCCGGCCGTGCAGGGCGCTGATCGAGGCCGGGTCGCCGAGGCCCAACGACAGCAGTTCCCAGCTGGCGGCCTCGTGCACCCGGTCGTCGACCTTGTTGGCCACGACGATCACCGTGTCCGAGCGTCCGCGCAGCAGGGCGGCGACCCTGGCGTCGTCCTCGGTGACGCCGACGGTGGCGTCCACGACGAACAGGACGGCGTCGGCGGCGGCGATGGCGGCCTCGCTCTGCCGGGACACCTTGTCGTCGAGAGAGTCCCCGCCGACCAGCCAGCCGCCGGTGTCGACCAGCGTGAACGGGCGCCCCTGCCAGGCGGCGGCGACCTCCTTGCGGTCGCGGGTGACGCCGGGGCGCTCCTCGACGATCGCCTCGCGGCGTCCGATGATCCGGTTCAGGAGCGTCGACTTGCCGACGTTGGGCCGGCCCACGATTGCGACGATGGGGCTCATGCGAGGGCCTCCCGGAGGGCGGCGCCGTCGGTTGCCACGACCTCGACGGGACGAGGCAGGTCCTCGGGCGTGAGGCCGTCGAGGAACCGGCCGCCGCTGAGACACACGTCGGGCGCCGCGCGCCGAGACGCACGGGCGTCGCCTCGCCATCCAGCCTGGGCGCCCGGAAGCCCGTCGCCGGCGCCCCGTCGACCGCCCGGAAGAACCCGGAGGCCCGGTCCGCCGGCCGCTCCGCCACCTCGCCGAGGAAACCGGCCTCGAAGGCCCGGGCCATGCCGATGCCGTCCTCGTGCATCGGGAAGCCCTCGTACGAAGCCGCTGGCGGAAACCCGCGGCCGGCCAGCAGGTAGTACTCGTCGGCGGCGAAAACGAGGCGCCGACCCAGCGCCCCGAGGAACACCTGCTGCCAGGCCTCGACCGTGTCGACGACGAACGCCGCCTCCCCGGTGGCGTGGGGTCGCATCCGCTCCTCGGAGGTGTGCCGGCTGACGCCCAGCGGCACGACGCACAGGCTGGCCAGGTCGCTGAACCGGTCAGCCACCCCGGCGAGCGTGTCCTCCAGCCACAGTCCGTCGTTGACCCCCGGGCACACGACAACCTGCCCGTGGACCTCGATGCCGTGGTCGAGCAGCACCCTCAACCACCGCAGGCTGGTGCCACCCCGCCGGTTGCGCAGCATCTCGCTGCGCTTGCCCGGGTCGGTGGCGTGGATGCTCACGTACAACGGGCTGAGCCGCTCCGTCACGACCCGCTCCAGGTCGGACTCGGTGAAGCGGGTGAGCGTCGTGAAGTTCCCGTAGAGGAACGACAGGCGGTAGTCGTCGTCCTTCAGGTAGAGGCTGCGGCGCATCCCGGGAGGCAACTGGTAGATGAAGCAGAACTCGCAGTGGTTGTCGCAGGTCTGGACCCGGTCGAACAGCGGGCTGTCGACCTCGACGCCCAGCGGCGACCCGGCCGGCTTCTCGACCCCGACCTCCCGACGCAGCCCGCCCCGATCCACGTCCAGCAGCAGCGACGGCTCATCGACCAGCAGCTGGTACTGGATGACGTCGCGGGGAATCTGGTCGTTGATGGCGAGGATGCGGTCGCCGGGCACGACCCCGGCCCGTTCGGCGGGCGACTCGGGGGCCACGGCGACCACCACGGGGGCCGACATGGCCACAAGGCTACCGACGGGCCCCCGCCCCCGGCCGGTGCCGGGGATAGGGTCGTCCCATGGAGGTCTCGCACGTGCTGCTGGCCGAGCCCCGTGGCTTCTGCGCCGGCGTCGAGATGGCGATCAAGGCCCTCACCTGGCTGGTCCGAGCCTTCGACGAACCCGTCTACTGCTACCACGAGATCGTCCACAACAAGCTGGTGGTGGAGCGCTTCGAGGACCTCGGCGTCGTCTTCGTCGAGGACATCGACGAGGTGCCCCCCGGCGCCCCGGTCATGCTCTCCGCCCACGGGTCCGCGCCAGAGGTGGTCCGGCGGGCCCATGACGTGGGCGGCTACACCGTTGACGCCGTCTGCCCACTCGTCACCAAGGTCCACCACGAGGTCAAGACCCGCGCCCGCAAGGGCTACCAGGTGGTCTACGTGGGACACGAGGGCCACGAGGAGGCGGTCGGCACGATCGCCGTGGCGCCGGAAGCCATGCACCGCGTCGAACACCCCGACGAGGTCCGAAACCTTCCCGACCTCGGCGACGACGTCGCCCTGCTGGCCCAGACCACCCTCAGCCACCGCGACTGGTCCGACGTGCTCGACGCCGCCGGCGACCGCTGGCCCGACCTGTGGTCGCCCGGACGCAGCGACCTGTGCTTCGCCACGACCAACCGCCAGGGAGCACTGCTCAGCCTGGTCGACCGCTGCGACGCCGTGGTCGTGATCGGCTCGACCAACAGCTCCAACACGCGGGCGCTCGTCAAGCTGGCCGAGGAGGCCGGATGCCCCCGCGTCGTGTGGATCAACCGGGCCGAGGAGCTGCCCGGCGACCTGTCGGGCACGGTCGGCGTGACCGCCGGGGCGTCGGCGCCCGAACAGGTCGTCGACGCCGTCCTCGCCGCCCTCGACCCCACGGGGGGCGTCGAGGCGGTGCGCCACACCGAGGAGGACGAGTACTTCCCGCCGCCACGCAACCTGCGCGACCTGCTGGGCGCCGTCCGGGGCTTCGCCGGACTCGGGTTCGGCGCCCCGCCTCCCGCCCGGCACTTCGACGACCGGTCGGTGGGCGCCTCCGACGCGCTCGCCGCCCTCGACCGGATCTAGGCCCCTACTCCCCCGAGGTGTCCGCCTCCTCGGGACGCGGTCGGGCCGGCCGCCCCGCCAGTTGCTGCGCCTCGTCGAACACCACCTGGAGGGCCTGGCGCAACTCCTCGGTGAGTTCCTCGACCACCCGTCGGGGCACCCGGCCCTCCACGACCGGCGGGCGGATCGGCTCGCCGACCACCATGTACACCTTGGTCGGGCGGATGAGCGGGGAACCCCCCGGCATGGCGTGGTCGGTGCCGGCGATGCCCATCGGCACGATCGGCACCCCCGACCGGGTCGCCACGAACGCCGGGCCGGCGTGCATCTCCTCGGCCAGCACGACGGGTCCGAACCGCCGGGTGCCCTCGGGGAACATGACCATCGGCTCGCCCCGCTCCAGCACCTCCTGGCAGGCCCGCAACGCCGCCCGGTCGGCCGTCCCACGGTCCACGGGAAACCCACGATCGTGAGGAAGCGGCCGCCGAGGCGCGACTTCCACAGCGACTCCTTGCCGAGGAACCGCAACCGTCGGGCCGTCACCATCCCCCCGACCGGCGTATCGAGGTACGACCGGTGGACCGGCGAGAGGATGTACGGCTCGTCGCGCGGCAGGTGCTCCTTGCCCACCACCCGGAATCGGAACCAGGCCTTGGAGAACAGCCACAGCAGCGACCAGAAGAACCGGTAGGCGAAGCGGTCGACCAGGCCCATCCGGCGGCCCAGGTCGCCCCCCTGCTCGTCGGATCGTCCCGTCACAGCAGCCCCACGATGACGGCCACCACCTCGTCGATGTCGAGGTCGGAGGTGTCGATCGTGACCGACCCATCGGCGGCGACCAGCGGGCTGGCGACCCGACCGCTGTCGGCGTCGTCGCGTCGCCGGATGTCGGCGGCGACCCATTCGACGTCCGCGTCACCGATCTCGCCGGCCCGTCGACGGGCACGCACCTCGGACGAGGCCGTCAGGTACACCTTGAGGCGGGCATCCGGGAAGACGACCGAGCCGATGTCGCGTCCCTCGACCACGCCACCGCCACGTTCCGCCACCCACGCCCGTTGCCGCTCGACCAGTTCCTTCCGGACCTCGGCGACGGCCGCCACCGTGCTCACCGCTGCCGTGACCTCGGCCCCCCGGATCGCCTCCGTGGCGTCGACACCGTCGACGACGCACGACGTCCCGTCCAGCACGAGGTCCATGGCCCGGGCGACGGCGACCACCGCCGCCGCCTCGCCGGTATCGATGCGGGCACGCAGCGCAGCGAAGGCGACCGCCCGGTACATGGCACCCGTATCGAGGTAGTCGAGGCCCAGGTGGTCGGCCAGGGCCCGGGCGATGGTCGACTTGCCCGAACCGGCCGGTCCGTCGATGGCGATCACACGTGGGGACGACATCGACTCAGCCTCCCCCACCGCGGAGAGCGTCGAGGTGGCCGGTGAAGCCCGGATAGCCCCCCTCGAAGCGGGTCTCGCCCTCGGCGCAGGCCGCAGCCACGGCCAGCACCGGCACCTCGTCGACCAGTCCCGGCACCTCGTCGGCCTCGACGACGGTCCCCCGCAGGTCGGCCGACCGGACCGTCAGGTCGCCGGTGGAAGCGTCATGGCGGACGTCGGCACCCATCCGCTCCAGCACGTCCACGAAGCCGTTGCGGTCCGGCCCCAGGTAGACGTGCTCGACCACCACCTCCGAGTCCGGGACGATCGAGGCGGCCACCGCCCAGAAGGCCGCCTGCGAGGGATCGCCCTCCACGTCGTGGCCGAAGGAGTCGGGGCGACCCGGACGGACGGTGACCCGACCCGACACCGCCTCCACGTCGATCCCGGTGGCCGCGAACAGTTCCTCGGTGTGGGCACGCGTCGCCACGGGCTCCACGACCGTGGTCGGCCCGTCGGCCGACAGGCCGGCGAACAGGACACAACCCTTCACCTGGGCGCTGGCCACCGGCGGCGCGTACTCGATCCCCGAGAGGCCCCCACCCTCGATGGTCAGGGGTGCCAGCGTCGAACCGTCGACCCCGCCTGCCGTCGCACCCATCGCCGCCAGCGGCGCCAGCACCCGGTCCATGGGGCGGCGTCGGATCGAGGCGTCACCGTCCAGCACGGAACGGAACGGCAGGCCCGCCAACAGGCCGGCCAGCAGCCGGATGCCGGTCCCCGAGTTGCCGACGTCGAGCACCTCGCCGGGTTCGGACAGTCGCCCACCGTGGACGGCGAGCGTCCCGTCGCCGGCCTCCTCCACCTCGGCGCCGAGCAGCCCGATGATCGACCGGGTGCAGCGGACGTCGTCGCCGTCGCTGAGGCCCCGGATGGTCGAGGTGCCGTCGGCCAGCGCCGCCAACAGCAGCACCCGGTGGGAGATGGACTTGTCACCGGGCACCCGCAGCCGGCCGCGGAGCGGGCCGCCGGACCGGACCTCGAAGGTCTCCACGGCTCAGCCCGGAACCAGCGGGCTGGTGGACGGCCGGTAGCCGAGGCCCTCCAGTCCGGCCACCAGCCGGTCGGCCAGGCCGGCTTCGACGAAGAGCAGCATGACGCCCCGGTCACCTTCGGCCGAGTGGGCGATCTCGAGGTCGTAGATATTGACGTCGAGTTCGGTGGCGAGTGCGGCGACGGCGGCGATCTCGCCCTTGCGGTCGAGGACCGGAACCCGCACCTCGAGCAGCTCGGAGGGCGGCGGCGCACCGGTGGGCAGGCTCACCCTCGCCGCCCGGGCCGCCTCCAGTCGTGCCAGAAGCGTCGCACCGTCGCCCTCGGCAACCACCCGACGCACGTCGCCGAGCGCGGCGATCAGGTCGTCGAGGGCACCGGTGATGGCGTCCCGGTTCTCGGCGCAAATGTCGGGCCAGATGCCCGGGTGGCCGGCGGCGATCCGCGTCATGTCCCGGAAGCCACCGGCGGCCAGCCGGAGCACCGCCGAGTGCTCCTCCGACCGGCGGTCGGCGAGGCCGACCAGCGAGGCGGCCGTCAGGTGCGGAACGTGGGAGACCAGCGCCACCAGGGCGTCGTGGCGCTCGGGTGCGAGGGTCACGACCTCGGCGCCCAGCGAACGGACGACGGCACGCACCAGGGCGAAGGCGTCGTCGGCGGTGGCGCCGCCTGGCGTCAGCACCCAGTTGGCGCCGCGGAACATGGCAGCGTCCGCCCCCTCCACGCCCTCCTGCTCGGAACCGGCCATCGGGTGGCCGCCGACGAA
>LUMJ01001455.1_pt2 | contig 13154 bp, 14 predicted proteins | sample 729631 | NCBI WGS metagenome assembly LUMJ01 (sample SAMN03860266, study PRJNA289734) | marine metagenome | biome: seawater column; feature: ocean; material: water; isolation source: Red Sea water column Station 22 - depth 500m | place: Saudi Arabia: Red Sea | collected 2011-10-15 | depth 500 m | reverse complement strand
ACCAGTACCCCCTGTAATCAAACCGATTGGAAATCGCTGACCATCCTGCCGAGTCTTCATACCATTGATGGCTTCGTGCATGGTGCCGTCACCACCAATACAGCAAAACCCGTCATATTCAGACATATTGGTTTCACGGGCTAAATCACGGGTATGTCCTGCGTATTCAGTCTCTAAAAAAATTACCTCGGCATTTAAACTTTCAAAAAAAGGTTGCACCTGTTCTAGGATATGTAACCCTTTTTTCTTCCCCCCATGAGGATTCACAGTGATATAATATTTGGCCATGGTTTAGTTTCGGTGTTTCATGTATTTGTTATCGCCCCATTCAATCACTTCAATTTTTACCTCTGTAGTGCCTTGAGTAACAAAATCTAACTTTTTAGCTGCACCATAAGAACAATCCAAAATTTGGCCTTTCACGTAAGGGCCCCGATCGTTAATTCGTAAAATGAGTGATTTGTTGTTGGCTAAGTTCGTCACGCGAACAATCGTATTCAAGGGGAGAGTTTTATGAGCTGCGGTCAATCCATACATATCATACACTTCTCCATTGGCTGTGAGCTTTCCATGAAAATCTTCGGCATAAAAGGAGCTTACTCCTTTCATCACTTTTCGATGATTACCATTGGCCTTCGTTTTCAATGCAGGTGGATTTTTTGATTTTACACCACCAGCCTTAACCGGCCCTGTACGATAGCGAGGAGACCTGCTGCATCCACTCACCACCATTAAAAAAATAAGAAATAAGGTTAATCGTCTCATGAATGGGTATTTACCTGCCCCACCATTTCATCCGCCGAACCCCATTTGGTTTTCGCCATAAATAAATTGAACCGAGAAATTATATCTTCACTGATGCCGGGATTTCTAAAATTGGCGGTTCCAACTTGCACTGCCTTTGCTCCGGCCAGCATGTATTCGGCAACATCTTCTTCACTTACAATGCCACCTATCCCAACGATGGGAATGCTTAGCTTATTATAAAGCTTATGAACCGCTGCCAGCCCCACAGGCTTGATGGCAGGCCCTGATAGTCCCCCATATGTGGTGTAAATATTACTCATCCCTGTTTTGGCAGTAATGCTCATCCCCACCACAGTATTGATTGCAGAAACTGCGTCTGCACCTGCATCCTCAGATGCTTTGCCTATGGATACAATATCGGATACATTGGGGCTGAGTTTCATGATAATAAGTCGATCGGTACGAGATCGCAATGCTTCAGTTAGTTTGGCTGTCATATCGCAATCCACACCGAATTCCATCCCGCCTTTTTTCACATTGGGGCAAGATATATTAATCTCATATCCTGCAATAACTGAAGATACCGATTCTACCATTTCAAGGATTTCAATATATTCCTGAATATCTGTACCTGCAATATTCATAATAATCTTTGTGGACAGATATTCATACACCGGGAGCATTTTTTGAATATATTTTTCCACACCAATATTTGCCAATCCTATGGAGTTAATCATACCTGATGATGTTTCTACGATTCGCGGTGGCGGATTCCCTTCTCTTGGCTTACGTGTAATGGATTTGGTCACAATCGCACCAAGTTTATTTACATCCACCAATTCAGGTGCTTCTGTTCCATAACCAAAGGTACCAGATGCCACCCAGATGGGATTATCAAATTCTACATTTCCCATGGTTAACTTTAGGTTAGGCAAATTGGATATCCTTCGCTTCATATACTGGTCCATCTAAACAGACCAGTGAATATTTATGATGGTAGCTATGATCTTGAATTTGACTACTTACCCTTGGGATAACACATCCTTGGCAAAAACCCACACCGCATCCCATGTAGCTTTCTACGGATAATTGTGCGGGTACATTTTGCGCCAATGAAAAGTCTCGAACAGCCTCCAGCATGGGTTCCGGTCCACAGGCATAAATATATGGATTGGCTTTTTCTTTAGCCCCATGACCGTACCGCTCTCTCCCGTTGTGCCATCATCCGTGGTTAAATAAATCTGTTGATCCGGATTATGATCTATAAAATGTTCATTGCTGCTACGAGCACCGATGATGATGGAATGCTCAATTTTCGCCGATTTACATTCAGATTGAAGATTGAGTATAGGCGCTAAGCCTACGCCACCACCTACCAATATGGGATGGTGTCCATTTTGCCAATGAGTGAAAGTATTTCCCAACGGTCCCAGTAATTCTATATAATCGCCAGTTCGTTTATTGGACAGAATTGTGGTCACTTCTCCAAAAATTTTATAGATAATAGAAAGGACGTCTCCATTTGAAGACGCAATACTCATGGGTCGGCGCAAAGGGTTTTGCCAACTCTCCATGGATAAAATATTTAGGAACTCACCAGCACCTTTCAACCCTTTTGCAATTAGCGGAGCTTCAAATTTCATTTCCCAAATATTATGAGCCACCTCTGCGTTGGTTAGAATTTTTGCTTTTTCAATTTGCATTATGGTCCGTTGTATCAGCTAAAAATGTATTAAGAACTACAGCGCGTTTTTGAGCTTCGACTGCTTGCTCACTTCCTCCGTGATGTTTTAATACCCATTCATAATATTTGATTGCACTGTCAGGCCGAATAAATTCATAATCATATTGGTGAGCCAAGAAATACGCTGCTTTGACACTAGCCTCTGAAACGGTGTCCGTGGATACGATTTCTTTATAATTATCCATTGCAAATATAGGATCTATTTCCCATTGTGCTTCTGCCAAAACCAATTGATGATCTGAATTGGATTTTCCAGTTGCGATTGATGAATCCGATTGGATGATAGCCATGGCATAATCAGTTTTGGGATATAACTTAACAATGCGTTGCTTAATTACATTTGCTGTCGAATCATCACCCATTTTAGACAAAATAGTAGATTTTGCATATAATGCTTTGGGAACCAATGGTGCAGATGGCGCAAAAGCAATGAGCTGATCCAAATAAATGATGCCCGAATCCCTTCGGCCAAAGTGAAATAATTCAAGCTCAGCCAATCCATAGAGAACAGTAGATAATCCAATTTCATCATCAAATGTTAACGTGCTGTTGCCCATGGAGTCCACTTGAGCCACCCGTTCCATCCATGGCCCATATTCACTATATATTTTTTGATAAGCCTTTATCTCTTTCAATCGAATTTTTGCCGACGATGCATATAAGGACTGCTTATGCTCTTTAGATACCATCTCAAATTGTTTTAATGCAGCCTCAGTATCCCAATCCTGGTTAATAGATAATTGACCGAGCATATAGTAAGCCTCTGCAGATGCAATAGTTTGCTGATAATCCTGCACGATGGATTCGAGTCTGTTCTTCGCTTCGACATACATCCCTTGCTGCTGATAAAGTTTGGCCAATTCCAGTTCAAGGTCACTGTATATGGTTGAATAATTTTCATCCAATAGCATTTCTTTAATGGTTCGAGTTGCTAAATCCAATTGACCTTGGAGGCGGTAAATCTGCACCGATCGCAGGTGCCCTTGATTTCCGCTGCCTTTTCGAGATAGTCCATTGATTGGTTTTTCATCTGTTGGTCAAAATAAATCTCCGCAATGGCCATATGCACTTTTGCTTCCATCTCCATATGCATATCATTCAACAGTATAGCGGTGAGATCATTTATGGCCGGCTGCACCTTCCCTTCTTTCCATTTGATCATGGCAGTCCAAAAGACAGCATCTTCTCTCACTTCATCATTTAATTCGTTATTCATTTCAGATAAGGTAGTATTTGCATCTCCATATTTTGCCAAATAAAATTGAGATTGAATCATCATGAGATAGGCCGATTTTCTCCGATCGAATTCGGGAAAGTCATCCAAAGTTGTTCGTGTTTTTTCAATCACCTTTTCGTAATGGGTCTTGGCAATCTTTGGCAGGGCATCTCCACGGTTTTCTAGCCGTGATTTTTCAGCCTTTTCGAAATAGACTTCTGCATTATAAAACGTATTAAAGTAGGCTTTGAAATTGGCGCAGGAAATAATGAAAAGCGCCAAAACTAGGAAGGCGGTTTGAGAAAAACTGTAAATACGATTATTGGTCATTTTTCAGGGGTAGAAGTTCCTTCTTTATGAGGCTCATTTGAAAATAATTTATTATATGGTTAATAAATGTGTATTTATCCTTTTCATGTGGTTTTCAACTGCGATTGGACAGTCGCCCATATTTGAGTCTGAGCCGGGATATATACGCATTTCTGCGGATACGACCACCGTACCTATTTATGTGGATGGCATCCTCATGGGTCACACACCCATTTCAAACCCTATTCGTACTTAGCGGCGACACAGTCAATGTTCATTTAAGTACAATATTGCTACACTCAAAGGTTCAAAGGGCGAAAAAGGATTACCGAATGACTAACTATGCCGGTATGGGATTAAGTATATTGGTCCTCTGGCAATTATGGGTTTTATCGAATTGACCTATTTTTCTCTTATTGCCAAGGAGGATTTCATCCCTAAATTCTTATATGAGTAATGAACAACAATTAGATAATTCGGTCAAATTTCGCCCGGATTATCAATGGCCAGATAAAGATGCCGAACGGGATTGTCCCAAATGTAATAACTCCATGCAGCGGCAAGAGGATTTACCAGAATATTATGGTAAGCCCTGGTGGTGCCATACATGCCAGTGGCAGTTCTCTGAAGAAGAATTGAACGATTAAACCGTTACGATTCCTATAATACCGTATAATCGGCCATTATATTATCCACCACCCAACGCACCAATACATAATCGTCTAACAGGCCGATTTGTGGATCGTTGTCTGGAATTTCATCCTGTTCTTCCAAAAAGTATTCCAATGCGAACAAAATACGTTTTTTTAGTGTTACACTTTCTTCCGGCAATTCCAATAGTACATTCAACAATTTTGAAATGTCAGAAACCAATGCAATTTGATAGTCCAATAAACCGGGATCCGCAATAAGCCGTTCAATTTTAACTGGAATGCTTTTGACCACCATAGGGATATTATTCAAATCAATTTCCGCGATTCGTTTTTCATATCGAGCTTTATCGGCATCGGTGAGTTGGATTTGGTCAGATGGTTTCATCGATGGTAATTTAGGGATAATCATATAAATATAATTGATATGAATATTGAACAAGTTATACGCAATCATCTAGAGAACCATTTGGATCTGGCTCATTTAGATATTAAAGATAGAACCGGGAAGCACGTCCATCACGAGCAATTTACCGGCGGTCATCATTTATCTGCTATAATCGTGTCGGATACCTTTGAATCAATGGGTTTATTAGATCGTCATCAATTGGTGTATAATGCACTGGGAAAAATGATCAAAAATGAAATCCATGCCTTTAGCATGGAAACCTATACACCCAAAGAATGGGGTGAACGTGCCGATTGAAATACTGACTATTTTAATCACTGATGAGAATCCACAAAAATTATTTAGACCCTCATTGAGAAACCCAAGGTTTACAATTCAGAAAGGATGATTGGAAGAAATCGGGCTAAAATCACCGTTTTTCTATTTGGACAGCATCGCCTCCCGCTTGGCTTTAAACTCTGTACCTTCAGCCCATTCGGGCCATTTATCATGTTGAGCTAAGGCATACCCAACGCGGAATAAAATACGACCATCTTCTACCATACCATCGAAAGTCCAGTTATCATGTATTTCGTCACTTAAACCGTGATAATGATTGTTTGTATAATCGTCCTTCATTGCATAACCAAAGTCTTTACCTTTTTCTACGACATCAAGCCCACCGTCCGCGTATAGGGCTGGTACGCCCTGCTTGGCGAATGCAAAATGGTCTGATCGGTAATAAAACCCTTTTTCCGGTTCAGCATCAGGAATGAGATATTTGCCATCTTGTGCAGCAGCAAATTCCAACACTTCATCCAATTCAGAATTTCCTTTGCCCACCACAATAAGATCTTTGGTGCGGCCAAAAGTGTTCCCCATGGCATCAATATTGACTACGGCAATGGTTTTTTCCAGGGGATATAAAGGATTTAAGCTGTAATATTTTGCACCAAGCAACCCCTGTTCTTCTGCCGTCACTGCCAGAAATAAAATGGATCGTTTAGAACCTTCTGCCAAATTGCTGAATGCTTCAGCTGCAGCCATAATCATGGCCGTGCCAGATGCATTGTCATTGGCTCCATTATAAACTTGATCCCCTTCCGCGCTTTTATTTTTACCAAGATGATCCCAATGGGCGGTGTAAATAATATATTCATCTTTTAATACAGGATCATTCCCTTCGTATTTCGCCACAATATTATTGGAGCTGAATCGGCGAACAGAATTGGTCATTTTTCCATTGAATTTTGTCTCAAGGGCTACGGATTTAAAATTTGGACTTACAGCAGCTGCTTTTAATTCATGATAGTCCAATCCACTCATTTTAAATAAGCGCTCCGCTGATATCAAAGGAATCCATCCTTGAAATGCCAACGGTGTGGTGGTGGGATCTTCAATGGTAAGTTGCTCGCCACCTGACCCATTTTGCAATACGCTGAATGGGTAACCGGCTGGGATGGTTTCATGTACCACAATAACACCAGCTGCCCCTTGGCGGAGCCCCATAATAGGTCATGGCCTCGCCGCCAAACATAGATGCATCCAATTCTCCATCTTTCATGACAGGTGGGTCGTTTACTAACACGACAATGACCTTGCCCTTCACATCTATACCTTCAAAATCATTCCAGCCATATTCCGGTGCATTAACGCCATAACCGCAAAAGATAATATCTTTTGCCTTTAACTCCACTTGGTCCTTAAGCTGGAAAGAGTTGCCGATGATTTCATCGCCTACATTCAGCACCCATCGTTCATCGTCTGTTATAAATTGGGCTTTTAAATTGGTTATGACACCAGTCATGGTGGCCTTTTGGAGATATGTGCCGTCAGGATTCCCTGGTTGCAATCCCAATGATTGGTATATTTGAGTTAAATATTCGATGGTTTTTTCCTCGCCGATGGTCCCAGGAAAGCGTCCTTCAAAATCGTCTGAAGCTAAAGTGGAAATATGTTGATGCAATAAATCACCGGTGATTGATTTTTGTGCTGCTATTGCATCCTTTGCATGGACATATTTATTCCACCCTTCTAATGGTTTTTCACACCCATAGCTGAGTAGCACAATGCCAAAAATAAGCCTAAAATGAAACATAGATTCTCCCAAAATTGTTGATTATAAAATTAATTATTCTGATGAAATATCTGCGATTAATTTTGAATTTCCAAACGATTGAAAACATACCGATAGCATAAAGACAAATATGATTATTTTTTGGGCAACCACACTAAACACCAAAGCAAAATCGTTCCCTTTTGGATCGGGCCCATATTCTAATACGAGAATATAGAAAAAAATCATTACAGCAAATAGAACATAGCCTATGCCATAACGAAATAGGAACCGTTTATCCATAAAAATTGTAATACTAATTAAAATTGCTGTAACGAGGAAGGATCGAAATGCCCAATTCACAAAAAACATATGAGGTTGAGATAGAACATTATGCGGGGTAAGCCCAACCCCAGCAAAGCAAATAGAACCAAAGATTCCAATTGTACATCCTATACGCACTATCCACCCGATCGGCCGATCTATTGGATATAGTTTCATAAAATAATAAAAGTGCCCGGAAAAAAGGATACCCACAAGAACCAGTGCAGATGAAAAAAGGACCATAGAAACCATATTACCGGAGTTGAATTTGCCAAGATCACTTAAAAAATTCCGTAAGAAATCATGCCCAACTTCCTCTGGATTTATAATGGTTCCTCCTCCATAATTGGCCATGGCCAATCCAAATAAAATCAGAACAGTGACCACAGTGTACTATCATAATATTTAATTTAGTAATGAGTAAAACGCTTAAACCTTTTCAATTGCCGTAATGGTGAACTTAATCTCTTTACCTTCGATATCAATGGTAAAATCTTCACCCACCTCTTTACCAATCATGGCCTGAGCAAATGGTGCATGGTATGTAACGATATTCGGATACACATCAAATTCAAATTCAATAGGACCTAAGAGGTGGTAAATTTCAGGGTCGGCTTTTCCTTCTTCAAGAACCGTAACTTTATTACCGAATCCCACTTCTTCTGTATCAATATCCCCATCTTCGATAAATCGAAATGGTGCATGGGACTGCATCAATTGTTTTTTATATACGATGAGGCTTTGCTCTTCTCTGGCCGCGTGGTATTCAGCATTTTCCTTCAAATCTCCATGGTCCGCAGCGATTCGTATTCTTTCTGCAGTTTCTCTCTTCTTCTTATCGATTTCTTTCATTTCCGCTTCTAATGCGCGGTATGTATCTCGCAAAATCAACGTTGCCATAAATTTTCCTATTTTTTGTGCGGAGGGGGAGGGATTCGAACCCCCGAAGAGTTTCCCCTTGCCGGTTTTCAAGACCGGTGCAATCAGCCAGGCTCTGCCACCCCTCCAAATTGATTATTCTACTTAAATATGGGAACTGAATTTATGTGTTTTAACATAAGTTGACTCAAGATAATTCTTACTTTATCAAAGACATTTTCCGTGTTTTTACAATAGAACCTACTTTTAATTGATAAAAGTAAATCCCACTGGGTAGGTCATTACCGTTAAATGTCACTTTATGTATGCCTGCGCTACGAAATCCTTTGTCGATCTCCATCACTTCAACACCTAAAGTATTGTAAACTGTAACGTTAACTTCACCTGCTTTTGGAAGTTCATACTGAATTTGTGTGGTCGGATTAAATGGATTCGGATAATTCTGTTTTAATGCATACTCGTCAGGAATTGCAATCTCATTTTCAGTAGAAAGGTTCCCCCCTTGTGATGCCTTTAGCACATAAAAGCCTTCTTCAATGGAAGTCATAATTATCGTTCCACTACTGAAATAGGGAAAATTACTCCATGAGCCGACAAATGAAATTTTATCCCCAGCAGCATAAGTATCAAAATAAGCTGACTCTATTGGCATAGTAGGGTTCTTAATATTGATCACCCTTAACCCAGTTGAATAATTAGATTGATAGATCAGATCCCCTACAACATAATTATTATGATCAATTGTATTTAATCCAGAACGATAAACGTTTGCAACAGTAGGGTTATCAAGATCCTTGAGATCAAATATAACGGTCGTTTGTTCTGTATCATAACCACGTAACTCATTAAGTTCATCATTTACATAAAAGTAGCGATGATCCGTACTCAACCAACCTTGATGAACATAGCCAAATTGCATATTATCAAATTTAGAAATGAGTTTGGGAGCCAGTTTATCTGTTAGGTCCGCAATACTCAAAGCCGTCTCATTCGAACTGAATGCAATTTCCTTTCCTTGATGCTCCGTATCGGGCCCATTATAGACAACGACCTGAATATCATGGGTATAACCAGTATTGCTACGACCTGTATTAGGATGAGCGAAACACCCTGCAAAATCTGGATTAGCCGGATCTGCTAAATTTATGATATGCGAGCCTCCTCCGCATTTTAATTCATAGTTTGGCGCGCTACTTATACCCACTGCATAAGCATATCCAGTGGCTTCATTAATGTGAATATTATGAACACTACCCACCTTTGTATAATGATTCGTCATTGTGAATTCTTTGAATTCCGTTACACCACGTAACTGAGACAAATCAAATACTTGTACCCCATGATTGCCTGCATTATCAGCTACTATATAAGCGTGATCCTTATAAACCTTAATATCTCTCCATGTGGAGCTACTTGTTGCAGTAGGTAGATGGCCCACAACAAATGGATTCAATGGGTCTGAAACATCCACAAAGGAAGTTCCATTTCGAAGGCCAACTAATGCATATTCCTTGTCGTTTGTAGGGTCGGTCCACCCCCAAATATCGTTCAGCTCTGTATTGACACCCCCCGTTAGATCTTTGGGTGTTAAATAAGCCATTAAGTCAATACTATTACAGGAATAAATGTCGTCTGCTTTCCCATTGGAGCATATCTTCTTTTCACCTGTGATTGAAACGTTTTGACTTAAGCTTTCGACCACAGAACTCATTTGCCAGGACTGGTCTGTTGTCTTAGTATAAATAAATGCTTTTTCTCCATAGGTGGCGCCAATGAATAAGTAATGGTCATCCATGGCAACAGCTCTTCCAAACTTATGATCCATATCCCCAGGTGATTCAATCGATTGTTTATGAGTGAGACCAGATGTATCATAAGAATAAATATGAACATATTCATTGTTGTAATCGCCGATAACAACTTCAGAATCATCCATAGCCATGGATGCCCCAAAGTATGAACCCTTTAAATTCTTGGGGTTCGAAATTGTTTCTACATACTCCCACTCGCCGGATTCTCCTTTTCCATGATTTAAATTGAATACTTCGATATGTCCTAAATTATCGTATCCCGGCATACCTATAACTGCCATATCATCATTCAAGGCTATGGAAAAACCAAATCTACCGTTACTTTGCACCTTGTTTGGCGTCAATACTTGAGTCTGAATCCATTCTTCGGAGAATGAGTAAGCCACCACAGTATTTGCTTTTCTTGAACCGACAAGCATCCTGTCACCATTTATAGCAATATCGTGTCCAAAATACCCATCAACAGGAATTTGATCATTCCGGATAACCTTTCCTTTTTTCCATTCTTTTTTCTCATCATCATATGCAAGAGTATATACCATCCCTCGTTCTTCATTAGCATATCGATCGGCAATGATAATATGTCGATCATTTATTACAACTTTAGAACCGAAATCAGAAGACCAGCCTTTCCCATCAGGTAAAATGGTTTCAATGTACTGCCAACGATTTTTGGAATCTTTTTTGTAAATATATGCACGACCAATATTATCTACCCGATGGGGTGCACCTATCACCATAGTATTCTCATACACATCTAAAGCATAGCCAAAATCATACCCAAGCCCATCCTGTATTGGAGCTTGGATATGTGTTTTGATGAAATTTTGATTATTGTCGGGTGTATATATGTAGACAGAGCCGTTATTCAATGATGAACCGCTTTGGCCAACATAAAATATTCCATTTGATAAGGCCACGTCCCCTGATACCCCAAAACCTAATGAATTATGATCTCGAGATTTGGGATCTTCCGGATGCATAAGTTCACTGCCTAAAAGGAGAAGTGGAATGAATAGGATTATTTTTCTCATGAATTCCCCCCTATTATGAAAATGAAATTTCACTGTATATCTACGCGAGAGAAACTACCAATAATATCCTGATAAAATATACGATTTAGATCATTTCCATATTCCCCGCTATATTGGGAGCTGGATGTAATGGCCACAACCAAAGCCCGAGTGGGGACTACCATGATATACTGACCACCATACCCAGCAGCATAAATCATTTTTTCCCCATTTAATAGCCGCATCCACCATAGATAACCGTAGCCGCTTGATTTCTCCTCATTAAAAGGAATAGTCATATCAAAGGATTTTTTCACCCAAGTTGAGGATATTACCTCTTTCCCTAGAGACTGTCCGGATTGTAGAAATAGTTGGCCAAATTTGGCCATATCTACCAGACGTAGTCTTAATCCAAAGCCGCCATTGGATATTCCATAGGCATCTTCACTCCATAAATAGTCGGATACACCAATTTTTGAAAATAAATTGTTAAGAGCAAAATTGGAGGCAGATTTTTCTGTAGCAGCCGTAAAAAGGTATGATAATACATGGGTCCCTGCTGAAGTATAATTCCACCAGGTACCCGATGGATACAGAAGATCTTTATCCAATATGAATTGTAATGGATAGGCTTCTGACATATATCCTGTATTATCGGATATACCTGAGGACATAGTCAATAAATGTCTGACCGTTATTTTTCTTTTTATTGAATCAGCAACATCTGGGAAAAAACTACCAATACTTTTTGTTTCGTTCTCTAGATAACCTTTATCAATGGATTGGCCCACCAATGCAGAGAGAACACTTTTTGTTACTGACCAAACTGGATATAAAGTTTTCCGATCTCCATTCACATATTCTTCAACAATCAAACGGCCTTTATATATGATGGCTATCGCGTAAAAATTATCTAAGTCTTTTGCCTTTTCTAGTCCCGACTCCAATTGGCCTGTGTCAATACCATCAACATTTAAACGTCCAGTCTCAAAATCTTTAGAAAGATCAAGATTATTCCAATCGAGAACAGGTTCGTCAGGATAGGAAGATTTATCTTCACATGAAAAAAACCAAATACAATTGATTAATAATAATATTCGCTTCATGTGAAGATTTTATCATTTATTCTGTTCTTTTTCAAGATTAAGCTGTTCAATATCTACTTGCCACCTATCATCGCCGATCAGATGTTTGACAAAATATTCCGCCCTTTGCCATGCCCAATAATCGGACATATCACCATATCCATGGCGTTGCCCTGGATACAAGAAAAAATCAAAACGTTTATTGGCTTTGATTAAGGCTTCTGCCATGCGTATTGTACCCGCCGGATGAACATTATTGTCCACATCACCTGTAGTTAACAGTAAATGCCCTTTTAGATTTTTTGCCAATGCACTATTGGTGGCAATATCATATTCAAATTTGACACGATTAGAATCATCAATAACCTCTTTTATACCATGATGTTTTTCAGACCAATAGCTATTATATATTTGATTTTCATGATTTCCCGCAGAGGAAACAGCAACTTTAAAAAAATCAGGATATACAAGCATTGCGGCTGTTGACATGAAACCACCACCAGAATGACCATAAATACCAACTCGATCAATGTCAATAAAGCTATGCTTATTGACTAGCTGTTCAATACCAGATTTTTTATCAGCGAGTCCATAATCCCTTAAATTCCCATATCCATAATTATGGTACCATTTTGACCTAGCAGGGTGACCTCCTCTATTTCCAATGGTAATTACAATAAAACCAAATTGAGCCAAATGAGTTGTATGATGACGTAGCTGTGTAAAGGATTTTGCGACAGATTCTGTTTGAGGCCCAGGATAAACATAAGCAATTACTGGATAAGATTTTGTTGAATCAAAATCAAAAGGCTTTGTCATTACACCATAGATATCTGTAACACCATCAGCAGATTTAACCTTATATGGCTCAGGATATTTAAATCCAGCTGCTATCAATTGACTCATATCGGCCGTTTCAAGGTCCAGGACCT
>LUMJ01000519.1_pt1 | contig 13175 bp, 19 predicted proteins | sample 729631 | NCBI WGS metagenome assembly LUMJ01 (sample SAMN03860266, study PRJNA289734) | marine metagenome | biome: seawater column; feature: ocean; material: water; isolation source: Red Sea water column Station 22 - depth 500m | place: Saudi Arabia: Red Sea | collected 2011-10-15 | depth 500 m | reverse complement strand
GAAAAAGCATTAATTTCATACATCATGACAGGTTTTCCAAATGAAAATACAACGTTGTCAATTGTTAGGGGTCTTGTTAATGGCGGTACCGACATAATTGAGTTAGGGTTTCCATTTTCAGATCCAATAGCAGATGGATCAGTTATACAAAATGCAAGTACAATCTCATTAAATAAAGGCGCAAAAATTGAAAAATTTTTCAAAATCGTAAAAAAAATTAGAAAGGAAACAAACATTCCACTTGTTTTGATGACATACACGAATGTACTTTATACACATGGATATACAAAATTTATGTCACGAGTAAAGGAGGTTGGAATTGATGGATTAATTCTACCAGATATGTCTCTTGAAGAATCAGAGGACTATCTTAAATCTGCCAAAAAAAATAAACTTGATACTATCTTCTTGGTATCTCCAAATACGAATAATACTAGACTGAAAAAAATAGTGAAAGCCAGTACAGGCTTTTTGTATATGGTATCTGTTTTTGGCACAACTGGTGTTCAGACAAAAATTCACAAATATACTATAGATTCGATTAAAAATGCTAAAAAAATTGTTGGTAGTAAACTGCCTATTGGAATTGGATTTGGTGTATCAACTCCTAGTACTGTGAAAAAGTATGTCTCGGTAGGTGTTGATGCAGTAATTGTTGGTAGTGCTAATATCAAGATTATTGGGAGTGCACCCCCATCGAAATTACAGAATAAGATTACGGAATATACAAAAAAGCTGAAAAGAAGTACAAGAACCTAGGAAAAGCTACATAAATAGGAAAATACTTTCATATCTATGCAGACTAAGTTTATTTTTGTTACAGGTGGAGTTATGTCTGGTCTTGGTAAAGGTGTGGTTTCATCCTCAATTTCTAAACTCTTGCAATTATCAAGTCAAAAAGTTTCATGTGTAAAGATTGATCCATATCTAAATTTTGACGCTGGGACAATGAATCCTATTGCTCACGGCGAGGTTTTTGTCACGGAAGATGGAGGTGAATGTGATATGGATATTGGTAGTTATGAAAGATTTCTTAATCAAAACATTCCAATGTCACATAATATTACAACTGCTCAGATCTATTCTAAGGTAATTGAATCTGAGAGAAAAGGTGAATATTTGGGTGCATGTGTTCAAATCATACCACATGTAACTGATGAAATTAAAAATCGTATTAGAACTATTGTGAAAACTGAAGAATTAGATGTGTTGATTGTTGAATGTGGCGGTACTGTTGGTGATATAGAGAGCCTTCCATTCTTAGAAGCTTTAAGGCAAATTAGATTAGAGGAGGGAACTGAAAATGTTATTTTTGTGCATGTTACATTAGCACCTTCCTTAGATGTAGTTGGTGAACAAAAAACCAAGCCGACACAGCATAGTGTTCAAGAATTAAGAAGGATTGGTATTCAGCCAGATCTATTATGTATTCGTTGTACGTCACCATTATTAGAAAAAACAAGAAAAAAAATCTCTATGTTCACAAATGTATCTGCCGACGATGTATTTTCTTGTCATGATGCAAAATCCATTTTTATGATACCACAAATGTTATATGAGCAAGGATTAGTGGAAGTGATTTTTAAGAAATTTTCAAAAGTAGGATATGTTAATGCATCAGAAAACTGGGATACTTGGAATAGAATAGTGAATTCATTACAAATAAAAGATAATCAGATTAAAATTGCAATGGTTGGAAAATATGTTACTTTAGCAGATAGTTATGTTAGCGTAAATGAAGCGTTAAAACATGCTTCTGCATCAATTAACTCTTCTGTTAGTATAGATTGGATTGATTCGGAAACATTAAACGGAAATATCAAAAAACTTTTGGATTATAAAGGAATTTTAGTTCCTGGTGGGTTTGGTATACGTGGTTCCGAGGGAATCATTGAAACATCCAGTTTTGCACTTGAACAAAATATACCGTTTCTGGGAATTTGTTTTGGATTTCAATTAGCAGCGGTGTCTTTTGCTAGAAGTGTTTGTAAACTTGAAGAAGCAAATTCAACTGAAATATCCGCTGATACGAAGCATCCTATAATTGGATTATTACCTGAACAGAAGGGAGTATCAAACATGGGTGGTTCATTACGTTTAGGTGCAAATGAAATTAATGTGAATAAAAATTCATTGGCACACAAAATTTACAATTCAGAAATAATCAGTAAAAGACATAGGCATAGATATGAATTTAATATCAAGTATCGTGAGCAATTCCAAAAAAATGGGATGAATTTTACAGCTGAAAGTGATGATGGAAAAAGAATGGAAATATTAGAGGTTCCATCTCATAAATTCTTTTTTGGTGTACAATTCCATCCAGAATTTAGCAGTAGGCCAGGATTTCCAGAACAAACATTTAGAGCGTTTTTATCTGCCGCCTCACAAAATTAGCAAAAATTTGTCTAAATAGGTATTATGCTGAACGACTTCTAGCTCTACCTTTCTTTCTTTTATATTGTCTAGATTTTCTTTTTTTCTTTGTACCCAATATTTATGAATTAGAAATATGGTGGGATAAACATATTATGTTTTGATTATGGAAAATAGTATGTCAACATATTTGGTACATGTAACAATTGAAAATAAACCTGGCATAAGTGATCCCGAAGGAGAAACTATACTCAATGATTTAGTCATAAAGGGTAACTATTCTGCAATATCAAAAATTCGTACTGGAAAAGTATTAAAATTTCAAATAAATGAAAAGAATAAAAAATCAGCTGAAGAAAAGATACATAAACTTTGTGACGAATTAAGAATTTTTAATCCTTTGGTAAGCCGAGTAACTTTTGAAGTTTTTGATAATTAATGCTGTTATTTTTGAATATTTTTGATAGTACCATCAACTAATAATTTATCACGTAAATAACTCGTCAAGTCAGTTTGAGTGATCACACCAACAAGTTTTTTGTTGTCCAGTACTAGTAATCTTCTTATGTTATTATTCAGCATTTTTTGAATGGCATCCTCAATTTCTGTAGTTGGTTCTACACCTAAATTTGTAGGACATAATTTCAGCAATCTTCATTTCATCGGGTTTTTTATTATCGGTACAAAATTTTTGTACAAAATCTCGTTCACTTAAAACACCAACTGGATTTCCATTTTCAACTATTACTACAAAACTAATATCATTCTCCTTCATTAGTTGAGCTGTCTGAAGTATAGTTCGATCCTTTTCTATTGTGATAATATTTTTATTCATAATATCTCTAATTTGTCCCATATCCAACTCTTCTTTTTTTAGATAAAAACTGTTGTGTTGATTTAATAAAGCGAAATGTTAAGAAAATATGTGAAGGTTGCTGTCGTGGTTTTTCCTGGTAGTAATTGTGATAGAGACATATTTCATGTATTATCTGATGTTTTTCAATTTGACACTGAATATTATTGGCATGAAAAGCATCTACCACAAAATATTGATGCAGTAATTTTACCTGGTGGTTTTTCATATGGAGATAGACTTAGAGCTGGTGCTATTGCCGCTCATAGTCCTATTATTTCTGATATCAAAAAACTAGCAAAAAATAGTGTACCTATTCTTGGTATATGTAATGGATTTCAAATTCTTGTAGAATCTGGGCTTTTACCTGGGGTGTTGTTGAAAAATAACTCACTAAATTTTATGTGTAAATGGACTAATCTAATTGTACAGAGTACCAATACAGCATTTACTTCTAAACTAAAACATGGTCAAAAAATTCCTATTCCAATCGCTAATGGAGAGGGCAGGTATTTTGCTGACAAAAAAACTCTTTCCGAATTGCATATCAATGATCAAATAGTGTTTACATATGAGGAAATTATAAATGGTTCATCATTACGTATTGCGGGAATATGTAATAAAGAAAGAAATGTGCTTGGTATGATGCCACACCCTGAAAGGGCTGCGGAACCAGAAATTAATCCAATTGACAATAAACCTTCTTCTTTAATTTTTGAATCTTTATTGGAAACGATTGGAGTAAAAAAATGAGTCTGACTGCTCAAGAATCTGAATATTTTAGTAAAAAAATTGGGAGAATTCCAAATAATATAGAACAGCAAATAGTTGCAGCTGAATGGTCTGAACACTGCTCTTACAAATCATCTAAAAAACATCTTAAAATCTTGCCAACAACTGGACGAAATGTAATTAACGAAAAAGGTTTTGATTCTGGTGTTCTTGATGTTGGTGATGGATATGTTGTAACTGTACATATTGAAAGTCACAACCATCCATCTGCCGTTGAGCCATATGGCGGTGCAGCGACTGGTGTGGGTGGTGTGATAAGAGATATTTTATCTGCGGGCACTCGTCCTATTGCCATATTTGATGGATTACGCTTTGGAAATATTGAAAATGATAATAATGCAAAGTGGCTTTTTAAAAATGCAGTTTCTGGAATAGCTGATTATGGAAATTGTCTTGGCATACCAACAATTGGTGGAGAAGTTGAGTTTGATCAATGTTACAAAAATTATGCATTAGTTGATGTTGCTGCAATTGGTTTCGGTAGAAAGGATATGTTAATAAAAAATCATGCAAACAATGATGATTTAGTTGTCTTGATTGGCGGTTCTACTGGTCGTGATGGAATAGGAGGCTCACAATTTGCATCAGATTCATTAGAGAATGAAAATCGTTCTGCAATACAAATTCCTGATCCATTTATTGAAAAATTAATCATTGAAGCAATTCTTGAAGCAAGAAATGAAAAATGTATTAATGCTATGAAAGATTTAGGGGGAGGTGGTTTATCATGTGCAATTTCTGAAACTGCTGAAAGCCTTGGTGTTGGCATAGAACTTGATGTTGATAATGTCCATACTAGAGAATATGGTTTACTACCCCATGAAATAATGATTTCAGAATCACAGGAAAGAATGTTAGTTATCACAAATAAGAAAAAATTGTCAAAACTTAAGCAAATTTGTGGTAAGTTTAGAATTAATTGCTCTGTAATTGGTCATGTTACAAATGATAAAATGATGCACGTAAAAAAAGGGCAGAAAACATTGGCTTTACTATCAGCAGAATTTGTTGCTCGTGCACCATTATTAAATAGAAAAAAAACTAAACCAAAATATCTGCAGACTATTAAATTTGAATTAAAAATTAAAAATATTCTCAATTATTCAGAGATTATACTAAAATTATTATCTAGTCCTAATATTGCAAGCAAACATTGGGTTTTTCAACAATATGATCATGAGGTAGGCATAAGAACTGTAGTAAAACCTGGTTTTGATGCTTCAGTACTAAGATTAGATAATGGAAAATTTCTTTCTGCAAAAATTGATGGTAATCCAAAGCACTGTTATCTTGATCCTAGACAAGGTGCTATTGGTTGTTTCGAAGAAGCATGTAGAAATGTCATCTGTACAGGTGCAAACCCTATTGGGATGGTAGATCATCTTCAGTTTGGCAACCCAGAGGATCCAGAGATATTTTGGACGTTTATGGAATCAATTCAGGGTTTAGCTGATTTTGCAAAATTTTTACGAATTCCGTGTGTTGGCGGTAAAGTAAGCTTTTACAATGAAACTAAATTTGGTCCAATTAAACCAACACCACTTATTGGTGTGTTAGGAATTAGCGATAAAACTTTGAGAATGGTTCCTCCAAACTCTGGTGATTATTTATTAATTATTGGAAAAACAAAAGATGAACTTGGCGGTTCTGAATATTATGAATATATTCATAAATTTATTGGCGGGTTCTGCCCAACTGTTGATTTTAAGGATTCAAAAATAAACATGTTAACTGTTTTATCATTAATTAAAAATAAACTTGTTAAAACTGTGCATGATTGTTCTAAGGGAGGTGTTATTGTTGCAATCTCGGAACTTTCAATTTTTGGAAATATTGGTTGCGAGATTGATATTGAAAAATTGCCGTCAGAAAATGGTCATAGTGTTGAAAAATTATTATTTTCAGAAAGCCACTCTAGATATTTATTAGTTGTTGATAAAAAAAATATTAATCAAGTAAAGCAATTTCTTTTAAGGAAAAAATCTACATTTGGAATTTTAGGAAAATTTTTGGGCGATCAAATTCAATTTAAGCATAAATCAAAATACTTGGCTAAGTTTACAGTGGATATAGCACAAAAAAAATATTTTAATGCATTGGAGGAATTATTAAAAATTGGTTAAGGAAAATTGTGGAGTTGTAGGAATTTTTAGTGTTAATGGAATTAATGTTGTGCCTATGTTAATTGATTCATTGCGTGCACTTCAACATAGGGGACAAGAAGCATGGGGTATTGCCGTACCAGGTAAATTACCATTAAAAAAAATTGGACTGGTTTCTGCTTCTGCATCTGATTTTAAGAATATTTCTAACGAATATTCGTCTGCATCGGCAATTGGTCATGTACGATATTCTACGATTGGAAAAAGTAATTTAGATAATGCCCAACCACTAAAAGTTAAAGATTTATGCGTTGCCCATAATGGAACAATTTCGAACGTAGAAGAATTATCTAATATGGTTGGTGGTTGTTCATTCACGCCTCAAAAATCTAGTGATACACTTGTTGCAGCACAGAGACTTGTTTCATTGATTTCTGAAAAAGGTAAGTTTGCTGATGCATTATCAGTTTTAAAGAATGAGATGATAGGATCTTACTGTTTTACTTTTCTTTCTGATGATACATCTGTTTATGCTGCACGTGACCCACTAGGTTTTCGACCACTTGTTTTGGGTAAAAAAACTGATGGTGAAACACATATAGTTGCATCAGAATCATCTGCTTTATCAGCAGTAGGCGCTGATTTGGAACGAGATGTAATACCTGGAGAATTAATCAAGTTTTCTAAAAATGGAATGGAATCTGAAATGTTTTCAGTGGAAAAACAAAGAGCACATTGCTCATTTGAATTTACATATTTTGCTCATCCATCAAGTAAAATGGAAGGTTCAAACATATATCTTGCAAGAAAAAATATTGGTAGATTTCTTGCCAAAAAGTTTCCAATAAAAGATGCTGATTTAGTAATACCTGTCCCTGATTCTGCACGTCCAGCTGCATTGGGATACGCACAGGAACTAGGAATTTCCTTTGATGAAGGATTGTTAAAAGATCGTTATAGCAAAAAGGGCCCACTTCGAAGTTTTATAGAACCACATCAAAGTGATCGAATAGAAATTAATAGATGGATAATTCCCATCAAGGAAATTATTGATGGGAAACATGTTATTGTAGTTGATGATAGTTTAGTTAGAGGAACAAGTTCAAAGGCAATCGTTAAAGCGTTAAGGAAAGCAGGTGCGCGTAAGATTAGCATGGTTATAACATACCCACCGATTAAATTCCCATGTTATGCTGGTATTGATTTTCCATCTCAAGAAGAACTGGCAACCTACATTAATGAAAAAAATCATTCGGATGAACAGATTATAGAAAAGGTTAGGCATGACATAGGAGTAGATTTTTTAGGATATAATGATCCTGAAAATCTTTCTGATGCTATTGGAATTCCTACTAAGTCAATGTGTTTTACGTGTGCAACTGGGAATTATGAAACGTTAGGAATTGAACCATCATTTAAATCACGGCATGAAATGAAAGGCGAATAGAGTATGAATATATCATTTGTCCTTGTACAGTGTACTATTGGGCACGAAATGGAGGTGTTACGTGATTTATTAGAAGTAGATTCAGTGAAAGAGGCAAAAGGAACTTTTGGTTATTATGATATATTAGTTAAAATCATTGCACCAACGAATGGAGACATTGAAAAAGTTATCACAAAAAAAATCAGAAAAATAAAAAATGTTATTGCTACCACAACCCTTTCTGTTATACCTGAGCAAGGATGATATAATTTTATAAAAAATTAAGTAGTGTTATTTAACATGAATTTTGTTAGTGTTTCTTCACTGTATTCTATTCCATGTTTTTCCGTGGTATGTTTACCAAATTCTTGAACAACTTTTTCCAAATTACCCTCAATTACATAATCACAATCAAATCCATAATCTTTACAGGTTGCACGTACCATAACTAATCAAATAATTTTGTAAATATCTATCTTTATTTTGTATGAATTTCTGTGGTAAATAGTCAAAAATGATGACTGAACCACCAAAATCTAGTGATTCTCCAGATCCTTTATGTAAAATTTGTAATAAGCCACTTAAAGATCATAATTTTAAACAGCAACAAGAGTGCTCAAAAAAAATACTTGGGAATGATTAATAATTAATTTCTTATTATTGTCCTAAGTAGGTTTTTTTAGCATAAATTTTCATAACAGAATATGGTAAAAAACTCAAATTCTGATAAAAAGGATAATTATCCAGAGAAAGAATCTGATCTTAAAAAGTTTCTGAAAAAGAGATCATTCATTTATCTAATGTGTGCCGTTGCTTTTCTGGTTATTGTAGTTCCAGATATGATTGCACCAAGTGATTTGGAAAAAAAACTTATAGAAAATTTAGAGAATGACGAGCAAAACATTGCATGGCAAATTATAAAATCCTATAAGGGTACGAACAATGAAGGTTTTGAATTATTTGATTTAATGATCAAACTGATTGAAGATGCATATCCCACTGAAAAAATACTCGAACATAGAGATACTATTTTTGAGGTTTCAGCCGTAAACAAAGATCTAGAATATGGAGATGGTTTTTATGAAGTTTATTTTACTTTTCAAACGTATAATGACTCAAAAAAATATATCTGGAAAGTAAACATATTGACAGAAGAAATTTCTCCTGTTAACAGTGAGGCAAGGCAGATGTTAAATATTGTTGATTATTACGATTGATTTTTTAAAATTTTAATATGTGCACTTTACTAACTAATTCATTGACACTACCAGCTAAACCTAAAAGAAACTTTCCACAAAAAAAAATCTTAGTTGGTTGTGGTATTGCTGGTATAGGAGTAATTATTTCTGTAGTGATATTTTCTGCATTTCCAAGTTCTACTACATATAATGAATATTCAATTTTAGTTGATCCAACTAAAGAACAACAAAGTCTTTTTATTATTGCTAGAGTACTAATACAGAATACTAGCAGTGAATCATTAACAAATCTTGCAGTTGATTATGGAGAAGGTGATAAGGATTTTATAGGAACGTTAAAGCCAGGTCAAGTAATCATATTGTCACCACCTAATGGTAATCCTCTTCAATATGTCACTGTCACAGCAGATAACGATATCTATGTCTTTAAGGCATATCGTGAACCAGTTGCAATGCCAGGTATGATGGGTTCATAATTACATATTTAATAAAATCTTGAATTATTGATCTATATTGAAATTTTTAACTTCTGGTAAAGTTAAAGACGTCTACGAACTTGATGATGGTAAATTACTTTTTAAATTTAGTAATCGTGTTTCAGCATATGATGTGAAATTTAAAGATGAAATACCAAAAAAAGGAGAAGTTCTTTGCAAATTTGCTCAATATTGGTTTAACAAACTTGGTACGCCTTGTCATTTTGAGGAAAGAAGATCAGATACAGAAATTGTAGTACGAAAACTTAACATGTTTCCAATTGAATGTGTTGTACGTGGTTATTTTTATGGTAGTTTAGTTTCACGATGGCAGGATGGAAAAATTTCATTGGAAGATGGTACGCAAACAGATCTAGCTGCTAAATTACCAAACCCAATTTTTGATCCTACAACTAAATCAACACATGACATGCCAGTAAATAAGGAAGAAGTAATTTCGCAGAAACTTGTTACTAATGATGAATATGATTGGTTATCAAAAGAGTCAATTAGAATATATGAAAGAATGGCTGAAGTTGCTGATAATGCTGGATTCATTCTAGCTGATCTTAAGTTAGAATTTGGAAGAGAAAATAATACCATAATTTTGGGTGATTCAATTGGTCCAGATGAATTTCGTTTGTGGCCAAAGGATATGTACAAAATTGGTAAAACACAGGAAGCATATGATAAACAACTTTTGCGTGACTGGTTGACTAAAAATGGTTATGAGGAAAAATTTGCTAATGCACGCTCTAATGGTGAAGAACCAATTGCCCCTCCTATTCCAGTTGATATTGTTTCTAAAATGACTAAACGATATGTTACTGCTTATGAGCGGTTGACTGGCAACATGCTTTAACTCGATTTTTATTTTTTAAAATTTTTAACCATTATTAATATATTAGTATTGTAATTATAATATTAGTAGCATTAAGAAATTATTGCTAATGGTTAATAAACATAAACATAACTCCATTTTAGTTGTACACTTATACGTATATCATGTCAATATTGATGGAAAAAGAAATAGTTGTTAATAGAATCATAGTAGGAAATTATGAAGTGTTTAAAGCACTTGATGATCCAATTAGAGGAAAAATTGTACAGTTATTAAATAAAAAACAATTGAATGTCGATCAAATAACACGACGACTCAAAAAACTTGGTTATAAAAAAGCAGTTACGACAATACGACATCATGTTGAAATCCTTAAAGATTCTGGCCTAATTGAAATAATCAAAATTGAAGAATCACGAGGTGCAATAACCAAATATTATGGTTCATCTATAAAACTACTCGATTTTACATTACCATTGGATTTTGATGAAAATTATTCAAAGGTTATATCAAAAGCATCATTGAAACTTAATAAAATAATTGATCCAATTCTAAAAAATTTTTCAAAAACACGAAAAGTGCAACAACTTAATTATAATAACTATCTCGTTATGGAGATTATGAATAGATCAATTACTAATTTATTAGAAAAAAAATAACTATTTTACTTCTATAATTAATTTTCCACTAGTTTTTGGGCCTTGAAGTTTTTTTATCATTGTTCTTGGTATATCGTTGGAAGCTTTATCACATTTTATGGCAATAGTTCTAGAACACGTGAATGCGCTTTTACGTAATACTATATCACTTGGATGTTTCAGCGTTAGTTTTTCTGATCCCTTTCCACGTATAGAAAATGAGTGCTCACCAGCTATAATAGTAAATGATATAGTTGAATCCGAGTTTTGTATCTTTTTTTTGAATTTTTCTGGCAGATCTATACATGCTAGGTTAGAATTTGTACCAATAATACAGTCACCATTAACTGTTAATTCAACATCCTTTGTGATTTCTATGGTTTTTTCATGTAAAGAGAGTATGTTTTTGTGACCTTTGAATGGTATTTCAATTTTCATGTAATACAGGAACAGCAGATTAAATATTAGAATTACTTAGTACGATCATGGATCAAAAAGTAAAAGAGTTATTCCAGAAAAAAAACCTTATTTTTATTGCTACAGTTAATTCTGATGGCTCGCCACAATTAACGCCAGTTTGGGGCAATTGGAATGATGATCATATTTTGATAAATACCGCTGAGGGTAGATTAAAACATAAAAACGTCCAAAATGACCCGCGTGTTGCTGTTTCAGTTGTTGATCATAACAATCCATTAAATATGACAACAATTAGGGGTAAAGTTATTGAGATAATTCCTGACTATGATTATTCTCATGCTAATGAATTAACTGAACAATACATGGGTATTAGTGAATATCCTTACAAAAGAGAAAATGAAAAACGAATTATCCTCAAGATTAAACCTGAAAAGATTTTTGTGATGCCTGCGCTAGATAACTTTGGATAGGTTTTCTTTGTATGGATTTTCTTTATTCAAGTCTTCATTGTATAGATTCTTTCTAAATTCGAATTTAGAAATATATTATATTAACAAGCAAAGGCAGAATAATTTATAATAAAATTTAATAGGAAAATAAAAAAAATAAAGGAGACGGATTTAACGGAAAGATTGCTTATCTTCTTCGTTTAGCTGCTTTTCGTTTTTTTCCGCCTTTTCTTTTTGCGCCGCCCTTTCTCTTGGCTCTGCCCTTTCTCTTGGCTCCGCCCTTTCTCTTGGCTCCGCCCTTTCTCTTGGCGGCTTTCCTCTTGCGTCCACCTTTCTTGGCAGCTGCACTTCTTCTTCGCTTTGCAGCTGCTTTTGAGCGTGCTGCTTTCTTAGCAGCGGCGTTTCTTTTTCTAGTGCGTGCTGCTTTCTTAGCAGCAGCACTTCGTTTGGCTTTAGATGTTGCCATTAATTTTGCGCTATGTTATTGTGCCTTATGTGGTAGAAGTCACGAATTTTTATGCATTAACAGTGTTTTTTTGACATAATTTTTTATTGCGATCGTGTTTTTTTTGTCAAAAATAGGGGGTTTAGCTTTTGAACCTAGCTAAAAAAGATGATCGGTTTCTAGATAATCTATCAGGGTGGTTTTATGGTTGCCTCACATATTTACGAATAAGTGTTAAACCCCCCCTGATTTTAACTAATTTTGAAAAAATCACTTGCCTCGTAATTCACTGATCTATAAGGGGGGGTTTAATTTCTAGGCACAATTAGTAAAATATCAATTAAAACGACTTGTAGAGAAATTGGGCAGTTTTTTCGCTTACTTCTATAATTTTTGATAGTGTTATCATAAAGTTTGGCTGGTTTAGATGCTCTTTTTTATCTAATACAATGTAAACCCCTACCTTTTTCATACCATCTTCATCAAAAAACTTGTTAATCACCTTTATTGAATAACAAAAATCTGTTATTTTTTTCTCAAAGTTTTCTTTTTCCTTTTTATTTAATTTCAAATATCTTATCATTTGTTTACTTTTCAGCGGAATTTTTACACCTATTACTAGTACATTGGCCTGCTGTTTTGGCTCAAAAATTTCTAAATTATTACTAAATGCATCAACATTTTTTATTATAATTTTGAAATTATCTTCAGTTTTTGTTTCATTAAATGAATAATTTTCTTGAACTAACCAGCGTTCAACACTCTCGTGTAAATTTTTCACATTTATTAAATATTTTGAGTAAATCTATGTTTTACTATATGGATTTAATATATTTCTAAATTCGAATTTAGAAACATTACGCATAAATGATATGATCTTAAATATTTACACCGTACCAGGTGTCCGGAATAGGAGCAAACCCAGTCAGGGATATCTCAAGAATAATACCCACAACTAGTAGTATCAGGCCTAGATACATGCATTTTTTTGCTTTTTCACGATCATCCCTTCTTAACGCAAAATATGCAATTATTCCACCAATTATTCCAAAAAAAATTGGTAAAAGATACCACCAATTACTTCTTTTTCTCTCTGGATACATTTCTTCTAAATTTTCTTTTTATTTAGTAATTAATTTCTGTTTTTAGTGTTTTTTT
>LUMJ01000355.1_pt1 | contig 13207 bp, 15 predicted proteins | sample 729631 | NCBI WGS metagenome assembly LUMJ01 (sample SAMN03860266, study PRJNA289734) | marine metagenome | biome: seawater column; feature: ocean; material: water; isolation source: Red Sea water column Station 22 - depth 500m | place: Saudi Arabia: Red Sea | collected 2011-10-15 | depth 500 m | reverse complement strand
AAATATCCCTCCGATGCCACGTGTTTCTTTTCTATGAGGTAAATAAAAATAGTTATCACACCATTTTTTATATTTGGGGTAGTAATTTTTATTATGTCTATTACACATCTTTCTAATTTTATTGTGAAATAATTTAGTTTCATTATTATCTTTAATGCAAGGTGTTGCATCCATGCCTCCACCAAACCAATGTTTTGAAGTAACAATAAACCTAGTATTAAAATGCATGGCGGGAATTTTTGGATTTTTCATATGCGCAACGATAGAAATGCCCGAAGCCCAGTAATTTGGGTTTTTTGTTGCTCCTAGAACTTGAGGTCTAAATTTTTTATAAAATTTTCCTGATACTTCTGAAAAATTTACACCAACGCTATCAAAAACGATCCCATTTTTAATTATAGCACACGTTCCGCCGCCTTCATTTTTTGTCTTAGATTTTTTCCAATTTTTTTTTTCAAAATATTTAGGTTTTTGTTTAGTTTTTTTTCCGAAATCATTTTCAATTTTTTCAAATTCATAACAAATTATTTTTTGAAGTAGATAAAACCATCTACTTGTAAGTTTTTTTTTTATATAAATATCTTTAATCATTTTGAAAAGAAGAAATTTTGTTTTAATGCTTCGGATAAAGTTATTGCCGCAGCCATAGCAATATTTAGTGATCTTGAATTATTTTTTAATGGTATTTTTAATCTTTGATATGAATTTTTATGTACCATGTTTGGAACACCAGCACTTTCCCTTCCAAAAAGTATAGTATCTTTTGGATTAAATTTGAAATTATAGTAATTTTTTTTAGCTTTTGTTGTCATAAGTATTACTCTTGAATTTTTTTTTTTTACCAAAAAGTTTTCATATGATTTATAAGTAATTATTTTACTTTTATCCAAATAATCCATAGCTACCCTTTTTAATCTCGTATCATTTAAGTGAAAACCACAGGGTTCTATTATTTCAAGGGTTGTATCAAAACAAGAGCATAAACGAATTATTGCTGCGGTATTTTGAGGTATATCAGGTTGATATAAGGCAATATTAAACATCTTTTAATTTTAGTTTATTTTGTGTGTCATTCTGACCCTAGCAAATTTATATTAATTGTAATTAATTCATAATATATAATACGTAAAGACTTCGAATATATGAGTACGGAAATTAAGCCAAAAAGAAGAGATTTTCTCTTCACTGCAACGTATACAATTGGTGCTGTGGGTTTAGGAGCGGCTATTTGGCCTCTAGTAGATCAAATGAATCCAGATTCCTCTGTGAAGGCTTTATCAACTACAGAGGTTGATGTTAGTAGCGTTGAACCAGGAAAAACAATAACTGTATTATGGAGAGGAAAACCAATATTTATTAGAAGGAGAACAAAAAAAGAAATTGATGAAGCCGCAGCTGTTGATTTAAAAGATTTAAAAGATCCCCAAAAAGATTCAGATAGAGCTAAAAATCCAGAATGGTTAGTGATGGTTGGAGTTTGTACTCATCTTGGATGTGTGCCCTTGGGCAACAAAGGAGAATATAACGCTTGGTTTTGTCCTTGTCATGGTTCACATTACGATACTTCTGGGAGAATAAGAAAAGGTCCTGCTCCAACAAATTTAGAAATACCCAAATATGAATTTATAGATGATAGTACAATTAAAATAGGTTGAGCAAATAATGAGCGAAGAAAAATATATTCCAAATTCAAAATTGGCAGAGTGGTTTGATAGTCGTTTGCCGCTTTTGTCTCTTTCGCATCATCTAAGATCTTATCCAACCCCCAAAAATTTAAATTACTGGTGGACTTTTGGAGGAATACTAACTTTTTGTTTAATTACTCAAATTGTAACAGGGGTAGTTCTAGCAATGCACTATGTAGCGCATACGGATCTTGCTTTCGAAAGCATCGAACACATTATGAGAGACGTAAATTATGGATGGCTTATGAGGTATGTCCATTCAAATGGCGCATCTATGTTTTTCTTAGCAGTATATATTCATATTTTTAGAGGTTTATATTTTGGTTCCTACAAAGCTCCAAGAGAAATGATTTGGATCACTGGACTTGTAATTTATTTACTTATGATGGCTACAGCCTTTATGGGTTATGTTTTGCCATGGGGTCAGATGAGTTTTTGGGGCGCTACAGTAATTACTAATTTATTTAGTGCGATTCCGTTTATAGGTGAAAGTGTTACCGGTTGGTTATGGGGAGGATTTTCTGTAGACAATCCAACCTTAAATAGATTTTATAGTCTACATTATTTATTACCATTTTTGATTTTTGGTTTAGTAGTACTACATATATGGTCATTGCACGTTCCTGGAAATAATAATCCTGTAGGCATAGAAGTAAAAAAAGGTAGCAATGAAACCATGCCTTTTCACCCTTACATGGTTATGAAAGATCTTGTTGCTTTACTTATATTTTTGTTAATATTTTTTGGTTTTGTATTTTTCTTGCCAGATTTTTTGGGCCATCCAGATAATTATATTCCAGCAAATCCATTAGTTACTCCAGCACATATAGTACCTGAATGGTACCTGTTACCTTTCTATGCAATCTTGAGAGCTATACCGAGCAAATTAGGAGGAGTAATTTTCATGTTTGCTTCAATTTTTGTTTTAGTGGCTTTGCCATGGCTGGATAGTTCAAAAGTAAGATCAGCAACTTTTAGACCAATTTATAGAAAGTTTTTTTGGGTATTAGTAATTATAGTAATATTGCTTGGTTACCTTGGGGCAAAACCACCGGAAGGGATTTACTTAATTTTAGCTAGAATAGCTACAGCTTATTATTTTATTCATTTTTTAATTTTATTACCTTTGCTTGGTCGCTATGAAAAAACAGATCCATTACCGATGAGTATTTCTGATCCAGTTTTGGATAAACCTGGAGCACTAGATAAATTTAAAGAGATGGCAGGAAAATACGAAGGGGAAAATGTTAGCACGTTTAAATAATCTATTCGTTAAAATATTTTTTATAATATTTATCATAGGATTTAATAATTCTGCTTATTCAGAAGAAAAAAGGGATGAATTTATAAAAAATAATTGGAGTTTTAAAGGAATATTTGGAACTTTTGAAAGAGCTTCTTTACAGAGAGGTTATCAAGTTTATCAAGAAGTTTGCGCGGGGTGCCATTCAATTCAACATTTAAGTTATAGACATTTATCAGAAGAGGGTGGGCCAGAATTTTCATTAGATGAAGTCAAAGCAATTGCGACACAATTTGAAGTTACAGATGGTCCCAATGAAGATGGCGAGATGTTTACAAGGCCAGGAAGATTATCTGATAAATTTGTTAGCCCTTTTCTAAATGTAAAGGCTGCAGCAGCAGCAAATGGTGGAGCTTATCCACCAGACATGTCGGTTTTAGCAAAAGCAAGAAAGGGTGGGGCAGATTATATCTATTCTCTATTGCTAGGATATGAAGAAGCTCCAACAGGATACGAATTAGATGATGGAGTTTATTATAATAAATATATGCCTGGCCATAAAATTATGATGGCTGAACCTTTATCAGATGGAGCAGTAGAGTATGCTGACGGTACGGAAACATCAAAAGCACAAATGGCAAAAGATGTTACCACTTTTTTAGTTTGGGCAGCAGATCCACACCTTGAAGCAAGGCATAAGATGGGATTTAAGGTTTTTTTCTATCTAATTATTCTTTTAACATTGGTTTATTTCAGCAAACAAAAAGTTTGGTCACGATTTGCTTCTAAAAGTGAAGTAGCAGAGGAAGAAGCTTTTGATAAAGTTGAAAGAGCTGTAACTAAATATGAAGGAGAAGATCCTAAAACTTTTAAATAAACTTAACTAAGCCCCAGTTCTAAAAAACATTACATCACCGTCTTTTACAGTATAGTCTTTACCTTCGATTCTCAGCTTCCCGGCAGTTTTACATTCATTAAAGCCTTTGTATTTTATGAAGTCCTCATGAGATACAGTTTCAGCTCTTACAAATTTTTTCTTAAAATCGGTATGAATAACACCTGCCGCATCTGCTGCTTTTGAGTTTTTTGGGACAGTCCAAGCTCTGCTTTCTTCAGGACCGGAGGTAAAAAAAGTACTAAGATTGAGAGTACTATAACCTGTTTTAATTAGATTATCCAAACCAGTGCTTTTTATTCCAGATTCAAGCATAAAGTCCTTTCTATCTTTGGTTCGAAGACCCATGATTTGATCTTCTATATCTGCACAAACAACAATTATATTTTCATTTGGAAATTTTTTCTTACAAGCATCTGAGTATTTGTTTCCACTGGGTAAGCTTTTTTCGTCAACATTACATACTATTATTTTTGGTTTAAGAGACAAAAGAGCTGATTTTTTTATTAGATTCTTATGGAATTTTTTTTTAAGTTCTTCTGGTTTTTTTCCATTGTTTATTAGCTCCATACTTTCCTCTAAAAAAATTAATTCATCTTTATCTATTTTCTTTTTGTTGTTTTTTTCTAGTCTTTTTTGAAGAGATTCTAGATCGGCTAAAAGAATTTCAGTTTCAATTATTTCTATATCCCTCACAGGGTTTATATTTTTATTAACGTTTTGTATTTTTTCAGATTCAAAACAACGAGTTAAATGAATAATTGTATCAACTTCTCTAACATGAGAAAGAAATTTATTTCCTAATCCCTCGCCTTTTGAAGCACCTTTAACAAGCCCCGCAATATCAACAAATGTTATTGCAGTATTAATCTTTTTTAATGATTTAGATATTTCGTTTATTTTATCTAATCTTTCGTCGGGTACCGCAACTATTCCTATATTTGGATCTATTGTACAGAAAGGGAAATTTTCGGCTTGAGCTTTTTTTGAAGATGTTAAAGCATTAAACAAAGTTGATTTACCAACATTTGGCAAACCAACTATTCCACACTTAAAACCCATTATTGTTTTTGGTTAACTTTGCTTGAAAAAAGATCCAAATCCCTATTTATTAAAATAGATAACGATTTAATAATATTATTATTTACTTCTTCTACGCTTTTTCTTTCTTCGTTAGCAAAATTATCTAGCACATGCTCAACGCCAGTTGAATTATTTTTAGGTCTTCCTATTCCTATCCTTATTCGTGAATAATCTCTTCCTATATTTTTATCTATTGATTCTATTCCATTATGTCCAGCATTTCCTCCGCCAAATTTCACTTTAATTTTTCCGATATCAATATCCATATCATCATGAAATACAAACACATCTTTTACATTTATTTTAAAGTATTCAATAATTTCTTTAATACAAATGCCAGAGCTGTTCATAAATGTGAGCGGTTTTATTGCATAGACTTTTTGTTCATCAATTTTGCCAGTTGTTAATAAACCTTTAAATTTTGGTTTTTGTTTAGAAAGTTTAAATTTTGCATTTATAGCGTCAATCACTAAAAAACCTACATTGTGACGATTATTTGTATTATTTGGATTTGGGTTTCCTAAGCCAACTAAAAGAAGCATATTTGACGGGTTTATCCTATATTATTTTTTTTTTGTTTCTTTATTTGCAGATTTTCCCTTATCACTCGACGATGTTTTTGCTTTGTCGTCGGAAGGTTTAGCTGATTTTTCTTTTACTTTATCGTCAGAAGATTTAGCCGATTTGTCTTTACCCTCTTCTGCTGTAGCAGCTCCTTCAACGGCTCCTTCAACAGCAACATCTTCTGCAACAGCTTCTCCTTCAGCAGTTGTCTCCTCAGTTTTTTCTGGCTCCACTACGATTGTTGGAGCAACAACAGTTGCAACTACAAAATCTCGATCTGTAATAGTCGGGAAAACATTTGGCGGTAACGTAACTGATGAGATTTTAATACTGGTACCAATTTCAGCGTTGTTTAAATCAACAACTATTTCATTTGGAATATTTTCGGCTGGACATTTTAACTCTATTTTTCTTCTTACTGTATTTAAAACTCCTCCTTTTTTTAATCCAGGAGATTTATCAAGATTAATAAACTTGACTGGTATTGCTAGAATCAATTTTGAGCCTTTTATAATTCTCATAAAATCTATATGAATTGGTTCGTCTGACATTGGATCAAAAGACACATCTCTTGGTAATACTTTTTCCTTACTGCCGTCTATATCTAAATCATAAACTTTGGACATGAAAGTTTCCGTATTGATAATATCTTTGAGGTGTGTTTTTTTAAGACTTATATTCATATTATTTTTTTCCCCACCATATAATATTGCTGGTATAAAACCGTCAGATCTTAGTTTGTTGATCTGACCATTAGAAGCGGTTGTTCTTTTTGTAGCTTTTAAAGAATTCATAAATGAAGTTGGTCTTTGTATATTATGTTTGGAAAAAAAACAAGTAAAATTATTTAAAAAGACTAGAAACCGAAGTAGAGTTTGCGATTCTTTTCATTGCCTCTGAAATCATTGGAGCAAGGGAAATTATTTCTATTTTTTTGCTTCTTTTAATTTTTTTTGAATTATCTATTGTATCTGTTGTTATTAGTTTCTTAATTTGTGATTTTTCAATTTTATGTATTGCTTCGCCGCTTAATACAGCATGAGTAATATAGACATAAACATCTTTCGCTCCTTTTTCTTTTAGAGCCTTTACTGCATTTACAATAGTTCCTCCCGAATCTATTATATCATCTACAATAACACAGTTCTTATTTTTTACATTTCCAACGATATTCATCACTTCCGAACTTCCTGGTGTTGGTCTTCTCTTATCTATTATAGCAATGCTTGTATTTATTCTTCTGCTTAATGCTCTTGTTCTTTCTACGCCACCAACATCCGGCGCAACACAGATCAAATTATTCAATTTCATTTTCTTTTTAATATGCCTTGCAAAAATAGGAGTAGCAAATAAATTATCTACAGGAATATCAAAAAAGCCCTGAATTTGACCTGCGTGCAGGTCAACACTTAATATTCTATTGGCTCCCGCATTTGTAATTAAATTTGAAACCAATTTTGCTGATATTGCAGTTCTTGGTACCACTTTTCTATCTTGTCTTGCGTATCCAAAATAAGGAATTACAGCGGTAATATTTTTTGCAGAGGATCTTCTTAATGCATCAATACAAATTAAGAGTTCCATCAAATTATCATTAGCTGGATTAGATGTTGACTGAACTACAAATATACTATTGCCTCTAATATTTTCATTAATTTCTACATATACTTCGCCGTCTGCAAATCTTTTAATTTTTGAATTAACTAATTTTAGTTTGAGTTGTCTTGCTATGTCTTTACACAGTTTGGAATTACTTGTACCAGCAAGAACTTTCATACGATAACTTGTTTATACAACTTTAATTTAACTTTTCAATTTAATTAAACATTTAATTAAGTCATTAATATGACAGAAATACATCTACCATAATCTTTCTCTTTGTTAAGATGAGATCTTCTATAGCTATAAAAAAATTCCTTTTTAGAAAAAGTATCCATTTCTATATTTTCAATATTATTGATATTTAAATTAGATAATTCTTTATTTATAAAACCTCTTAAGTCAAAAGTATATTTGTCATCTGTGATTTTGTTAAAAAACTCTTCATATTTGAGATTTTGACTTACAAATCTTTCATAAAAATCAATTTTTACTTCATAACTTTTTTTCCCAATGCATGGCCCAACTATAGCTATCAAATTATCAATATTAGAATTTAATTCTTTGAACTTTTTAACAGTGTTTCTAATAACTCCATTTAAAGCGCCCTTCCAGCCAGAATGAATACATCCAATAATTTTTTTTGAGTTGTCGTATAATAGAATTGGTGCGCAATCTGCAGTAAGTATACTAATCGCAACATTTTCGATTTTTGTTACAATAGCATCACCAGTTAACTTATTTTTTACTGCACTCTTATTTTCAAAATATATAACTTTGTTACTATGAATTTGATTCAAAGTTATTAACACTTCATCTTTACAACCAATTTTCTTACTAACTAAATTAAGATTCTTTAAAACATTTTCTTTTTTGTCATCTGCTCCTAATCCACAATTTAAACTCGAATAATAACCCTTTGAAAAACCATTTTTTCTGGAGAAAAAACAATGTTTTATATTTTCGAATTTTTTTAATTTTTTTGAAAAAAACATAGTTAAAAACCCAAAGAAAATCGTCTGTTTTTTTTTTGAGCAAATAGTACTTTAAAAAGAAATCCCATTTCTCTATAATCCAACAATCTTTTAAGTCTGTAAAACATATTTGCTTTTTCTTTAAATGTCATTTTTTTGGACAGGATATTTGCTCTTTCCAAGATACCGATTTTTTTCAAAAATTCATTTTGAGTTATTATTTTTTTTACATTGAGGTTATTTTTTTTTAATATTTTATAAAATAATTTAAAATCTATGTGTGACGTAATATCCGAATGACCAGGCGCTGAGAAAATATTTGCGTATCTATGTTTTTTGACCGATTGTAAAGTGTTCTTATTTTTTTTTGAGGTATTGCCATAATCAAAAGTTAATAGTCCACCATCAAATTTATTAATTTTTTTTGCTATAGCTTTAAGAAATTTTAATGCTTCAACCGGATATTCAATAGTACTACCAATGGAAATTAAATCTAAGTTTTTTATGCGCTTTATTAAATTATTGCTTGCCTTTTTATGTACAATTCTTATTTTTCTATTATCATTTGACAAAGCCACATACTTTTCAAAAAATAATTTTTTCTTTTTATATATCTGTTTAATTGGCAATGCATCAAAAAATTCATTTCCTAGAAAGATTATAGGCCCGTAATTTATTTCCTTTATTTTTTTGATCCACTTAACTTTTTTATTATTAATCTTTGCTTTTTGAATTGTTTTTAACTTATTACTTACTTCTAGTAGATTTATTTCTAAGGAATTATAAAAGTTTTTAAATTGTCTAAATGTTTTTAATAGATCTTTACATAAAGAGCCGTCTCCTGGTCCAAGCTCAACTAATAAAATTTTTTTTGGTTTTCCTACATACTCCCAGAAGGCAACGCACCATATTGCTAACATTTCTCCAAAAAGATTTGAAATTAAAGGCGACGTAATAAAATCTCCCTTTTTTCCAAAAGGATTTTTTTTTGTGTAATAACCAAGTTTTTTGTCGTAAAGCGCAATATTAATAAATTTATCTAAAGGAATAGATTTTTTTTCTTTTATTATATTAATTATGTTGTTCATTATTCTTGATAAAAAAGACTATATAACAGCCAGCTAGAAAAGTTATAACGCTTAGCATGATTCCCATAGAAAAATAGTTAAAAAAGTAACCAAGATGCATATCTGGTGCTCTAAAATTTTCTCCGATAATTCTTGCAATTGAATAAAAAATTAGAAAGAGACCCGAAACGTATCCAGTTCTCAATATTAATTTTTTTTTTAAAGCAAGAAAATTTATTAAAATAAAAAGAATAATTCCCTCTAAAATAGCTTCATAAATTTGCGATGGATGTCTTGGAATATTGCCAGCGTTAGGAAAAATTACTGCCCAAGGAAGGATGGAAATTTTTCCAACTAGTTCAGCGTTAATAAAATTGGCAATTCTTCCTAGAAAAATGCCTATAGGGGCTACGCAACAAATAATGTCTGTAAAATAAAAAAAATTAACTCTCTTAATTTTGGAAAAAATAATAGTTGCAATTGTTACTCCCAACAATCCACCATGAAATGACATTCCGCCTTCCCAAAGTTTTAAAATTTCAAAAAGATTTTTAATGTAATACTCAAAATTATAAAAAACTACGTAACCTAATCGGCCGCCAAGAATAACCCCTATTATTAAATAGATTACCAAATCATCGAAGATCGTTTGATTAATTATTGCAACGTTGTGTTTTCTTGCCAATTTTTTAATTATATTGATTGCATAAATCCAGCCTAAGATGATCCCAGCAATATAGGCAATAGAGTACCATCTAATTTGTAACACGCCCAAATCTATAAATATCGGATCAAAATTATGGACAATCATTTCAAAAAAAAGATTTATTTAATAATTAAATTAAAATAACTTAAAGACATTTAAAAATACATGGAAAAATATAATAAGTTATTAAGAAATATAACAGAATTAATCGAAAAGGGTTTGTTCACTTCAAAAGATCTAAAAAATGAAGTGGAGGAAGCTCTAAAATTTAAGATAGAAGGTATAGCGAATAGCTTAAATCTTATTTCAAGAGAGGAATTCGAAGTACAAAAAAAATTAATTGAAAAATTGCAAAAAGATTTAATCAAACTTAAGATAAAACAAGGTAACAATAAATTGCGTAAAAAAATTAAAAAGGTAAAGAAACCTTAGCTCTTAATCCATTAAGAGGACTTTTTTCTAAAGAAATACTACCGCCATGTGAACGAATAATGTCATTTGCGATTGATAGTCCTAATCCGACTCCCGATTTGTTTAGACTTCTACTTTTGTCAATTCTATAAAATGGTTTCATCACATTTTGGTGTTCATTTTCAGGAATTCCGGGACCATCGTCATCAATTATAATTACTATGCTTTGCATAGTTTTTTTTGTAAAAATATCTACTTTTTTTCCATAAGCTAATCCATTATCTATTAAATTAATTAAGCATCTTTTAATTGAATTTATTCGTATATTTATTTTTTTATCCTCTTCGAGCTTCAGGTTGATTTTTTTGTCGTCATACTTTTTGACAATATTTTTTATTATTTGATTAATATTAATCATTTCAGTTTTTTCATGTTTTTGTTCGCTAGCAAAATCTAAATACTCATTAAGCATTCGTTCCATTTCATCAATATCATCACTCATTTTTTTTGCTATATCTTGTTGTTTTAATAATGCTAGCTGTAACTTTAATCTTGTTAACGGTGTTCTGAGATCGTGACTTATTCCAGACAACATTTCTGATCTTTGATTTAGATGAATTGTAATTCTTTTTCTCATTCGATCAAACTCATAAGCAGCCTGTCTTATTTCTCTTGCGCCAGATGGTCTAAATTCTTTTATAAATTCTCCTTTACCAAATTTTTCAGCAGCTTTAGCTAAATTAACAAGTGGTCGGGTTTGATTTTTTAGGAAAATTAATGCAATCAAGATTAAAAAAAATCCAGGCAAAGTTATCCATAATGCAAAAATACGAGCAGATGAAGGAGCTATTTTATTTCTCGGAAAAAATATTTGAAGAGCACCGTTTTTATATTTTATTCTTAAGTCCACCAATTCTTTATATGATGTTGTGTCAAACCAAAAAGAATCAAAAACGGGTTTTAATTCACGTCTTAAGCTTCTATCAATAGGACTAAACCATCGCTCTGTTTTTTTTGTCGGCAAAAGTTCATTTTCTTTAAAGGCAACAACAAAATCGAAATTTTTATTGTACAAATTGACAATCATTTCTTGCTCATTTACATCTCCTTTTTTATAAACATCAAACATAGTCTGAACCTCACTCACTAAAGATCTAGTCATTCCCTTATTTGCTTTAATCCAAAGGCTATCAAAAAAAACTACTGTAATAATTATTTGTAATAAAATTATTGGTGTCGCTACTATTATGAGAGATCTATAAAAAAGTCTTTTGGGAAGAATTTTTTTAATAAAATTATTCAATCCATAAAACATAACCAGAACCTCTAATTGTTTGTAAATATTTTGGATTTTTTGGGTTAGACTCAATTTTTTGTCTTAATCTTGTAATCATCACATCTATTGTTCTTTCTTTTGAGATATTAATTATTTTTCCAATATCATTTCTTGAAAAAACTTCTCCCGGTGAACCAAGCATATTTTCTAATATTTTTTTTTCCTGTGTATTAATTTTCTTTATTTTGTTGTTTAGTTTAATATTTAATTTTTTTAAATTAATTAATGCATTACCGATATGTATCTCATTTGGCAAGATATCTGTCTTAGTTTTATTTAAAATATTTTTTATTCTTAATAATAGTTCTTTGGGTTCAAAAGGTTTTCCAAGATAATCATCTGCTCCCAACTCCAAACCTTCAATTCTATCTTTGGTTTCCCCTTTAGCTGTTAGAAGTATTATTGGGGTATAACTATTTTTTTTTACTTCCTTGGTTAAAGTCAGGCCGCTTTCTCCTGGCATCATAATATCTAAAACCAGTATATCAAATTTCAGAATTTCTAACTTTTTTTTTGCATCTTCTGCATTTTTTGCCGTAGTAACCAAAAATTGATTTTCTTCAAGATATTCTTTTACTAATTCTCTTATTCTATTATCGTCATCAACAACAAGTATATGAAAAATTTTACTATTCATTGATAATTTTGCTTAATACATTTCTAAATTTGATTACTGAGTCAGCGTCTGAATTTTTAAAAGCGTCATAAATTCTTTTTTTTTGTTGCAAAAAAATTTCTTCAAAAAGTTTTTTACCTTTTTCATTTAAAAAAATTTGCCTTTGTCTAGAATCTACCTCTCCTTTTTTTACTAGAATAGCTTTATTTTTTATCAAGTCACGCAAAACTCTATTTAAACTTTGTTTTGTAATTTTTAATTTATTTAAAAGATCAGAAACGGTAAGACCTTCATGTCTCTCTATTAAATGAATTGCCCTATGATGTGCGGTACCAAAAGAGTATTTCTTTAAAATTTCTTTTGGATCGGAATAAGTTTCTCTATAAGCATAAAATATTTTTTCTATAAAATCTTTAATCTGATCATCTTTTAAATATAATTGGTCTCTCATAATCTATTTTAAGTCAGTTATATTGACATATCTATCTAAGATAGATACTTTTTTGAACTGAATAAATCAATTAAGATTAAGAAATTTTTTTATGGAATCCATACCTTATGATAAAAGATCGGGAAAAATTTGGTTTAACGGTGCACCAATAAACTGGTCTGATGTAAAAATACACGTTTTAAGTCACGGATTACACTATGCTAGCTGTGTTTTCGAAGGTGAGAGAGTTTACGATGGAGAAATATTTAAACTCGAAGAACACACGGAAAGATTATTTCACTCAGCTTCTAGAATGGGTTTTAAAATTCCATATAAACAAGAATTATTAAATAAAGCCACCAAAGATATTGTCGCTATTCAAAAAATAAAAAATGGTTATGTTAGACCAGTAGCATGGAGAGGCAGTGAAATGATGGCAATTTCAGCTCAGCAAACAAAAATTCATGTCGCAATTGCTGCATGGGAGTGGGGTTCTTATTTCGATTCGAATCTTAAGTTAAAGGGAATTAAATTAGATATTTCCAAATGGAGAAGGCCAGCTCCCGATACAATTCCTTGGGATACTAAAGCTTCAGGT
>LUMJ01000995.1_pt2 | contig 13210 bp, 14 predicted proteins | sample 729631 | NCBI WGS metagenome assembly LUMJ01 (sample SAMN03860266, study PRJNA289734) | marine metagenome | biome: seawater column; feature: ocean; material: water; isolation source: Red Sea water column Station 22 - depth 500m | place: Saudi Arabia: Red Sea | collected 2011-10-15 | depth 500 m | reverse complement strand
ATCGTGCAGAAAATGGGATCATGGTTTTCTTATGGCGATATGAAAATTGGCCAAGGCCGTGAAAATGCAAAACAATTCTTAATAGATAACGATGACGTGAGAGAAGAAATAGTCGAAAAGGTTAAAAACTTTATGGGCTTAGAAGAAGCACCGCCAGAGAATGGCGAATCGTAAGATTATCAGAATTAAGCGATCCACAAAATATAGTGATCGCATTATTGTTCATTTAGATGATAAAAGCGTCTTCAGGATTCCTGAGGACGTTTTTGTTTTGAACCCATTGCAGGTGGATGATGAAGTATCAACAGAAACAATTGAATCCTTCGGTAAAAAGATGCGACTCCAAGAAGCAAAAGATGCAGGGTATCGCCTTTTGGGATTCCGTATGCGGAGTATTGCTGAAATGCGGAAACGGCTCAAAGAAAAAGATTTTAATGAAGATGAGATTGATCACGCCGTGAATCAAATGATTGAACTCAAATATTTGGATGACAATGCATTTGGGAAAGCGTTTGTTCGAGAAAAAGTGAAAAATAAAAAAATTGGCCCCATGGCATTGCGGTCAGAATTGGTACCCCATTTTTTACCTTCAGAATTGGTGGATCAATTGATTCAAGATATATATACAGAATTTGATCCCCATGGCTTGATTGAAGCCCACTTAAAGAAAAGGGGGGTAAAACGGAAAAACCCCCTGGATCAAAAATCTCAAAAACGAATGAATGACTTTTTAGCTCGAAAAGGCTTTTATTGGGATTCTATTCGTGAAGTATATCTAGAATGGGGATTGTTGTAGCCTTCGGGAACCCCTTTGCGTATAAAGTAATATGAAAATAACAAACACCTCCATTCAAAAAGTATTGGGCCGAATACCCAATAAAGACGAATCTAAATTTTTAACGGCATTTCGACAATCGGTTTCACTCCAAAATACATATCAGCACGAAACTGAACAAATTCTCACCCAAAGTTCTTTTCAATCGCCACTTATGCTGATTACTCAGGGGAATCAAGATGTACGTGGGCAGATGGCTGTTCATACACTCAATGCTAAGAATGGTACTAAAATTAATGCCATCAAAACAACTGATGGTTCCATGTTGATAGGGAAGATGTCTAGTGAGAATGATGATCGTAACCCTGAAAATGGCAAACTCTACTTTTTAAAGGGCACCAAACAAGAATCGGTCATCAATGCATTAGAAAAAATGAATTTGATTATGAAAATGATCGCCATACCTAAATCTGGATTGGGCCATGGTTTATTTACCCTATTAGATGGAAATAAATGTGGTATTCTACTGAATAAGTCTGTGATGCTATATATTTCAAGTAAACGAGGACATGGTATTCTAATTCATGTGGATAAGCGATCAATCTCCAACCTGGAGGCAAATGCTTCATTACATCAAAAACTCCTCCCAGTAGGGTCAATAATAAGGGAATCAGCCATAAATATCGCTGAAAAATATCAAACGATAGGACATCTTCCTCTGCAGTTATTACGGATGATGGCGAATTATGATCGATCCACGGATGAAATCAAAATGCAGATAGAAACGCCACAATATGATCTACCCTCTATCAAAGAAAAGAAATCATATAATAATGAATTAAAGGGATTACTAGCCGATATTCCCAAAAGGAGCGCTGTTTCTATAATCGCAAAAAGGGGTGGAGCCTTTGGATACGCAACACACACAAACGATTATATTCAATATGAAGATTATGAAATGGGTGCAATTGCTGCCATCACCAATGGGGCACGGCATTTAATATGCAGAGGCATCCGTCCGGAAGTGGCAACGGGGTTTCTCTCTTTGCCTAAGGGAAATGTACCAGAAAAAGGTTCGTTTCTAAAGGGCGTTAAAATGGCCGGAAACGCATTAAATATCACAATGGATCATTTTGCCTTTGATGATACTACAGATCAACCATTAGGCCAATTTTATGTGGCAGGTCAGCGTATAATTCATTCGGAATTCCCCAGCACTTTTCAATCTTCAGATCAGTTTATTACCATTTTAGGCAGTCATCGAGGTGAATTGGGTGGGAGTCGGTATTTGTCCCTGCAGAAAATGGATAATAAAGGTGCAAAACCGGCAGTTGATTTGACCATGGAATCTCGCTTGCAGGATGCGGTGTTAACGGGGATTCATAGTGGATTGATTCAATCGGCACTGCCCATCGGTCGTGGGGGGATTGCCACCACCATTGGTCGGTCATTTTCTAAATCATCAATAGGTGCTCGGATTCATTTTTCACGGAAATTGACGGCGCCAGAACTACTATTTGGCGAAACGCAGGGATTAGTTTTAGTCACAATTAATGAAATGGATTTAATGGAATTTGAACGGGTATGTATGAATATTGGTGTTCCCGCCACCACCATTGGCCGAGTTACGAATGATGGACTATATACATTTAATGAATTCATAAAATTGTCTGTAGATTCACTGCTCAAATGAGCAATCCATATAAAATAACATCTCCTGAGGGCAAAGTAGTTTCGGTACGGAATATTTATTGTATCGGCCGGAATTATCTCGATCATATTCAAGAATTGAATAATGAGAAACCGGATGCACCTTTCTATTTTCAAAAATCACTCTCTGCGCTGAATACGACTGATATTATTCAATTGCCAAAAGATCGTGAAATTCACCATGAATTAGAAATAACGGTATTAATCAATAATGATGGTGAATCAATTCCCACTCAAGATGCAGGTTTATATATCGGTGGATATGGGTTGGGTTTAGATCTTACGGACCGTTCTTTACAAAACGAATTAAAAGTGAAACAGTTGCCCTGGTTATTGGCGAAATCATTTAAAGGGTCGGCGGTGATAACAGAATTTCAAATGGAAGAGATTACAGATCCTTTTTGGTTAACCATCAATGGAGAGAAAAGGCAAGAGGGAGAAGTGACACAAATGATTCATACTATTCCGAATCAAATTGCATATTTATCGAATATGATTCCCTTAATGAAGGGCGACATTTTATTTACAGGTACACCTAAGGGCGTGGGGCCTATTCAATCAGGTGACGTCCTTGAAATGGGAATTGGAGCTCAGTCCGTCAAAAGACTAACGGCTCAATGATGCAACCATTGGTGATGTAAAATGCAACATGGCTTCGTGAATCGATCCATTGGAAGCTAAAATTTGTTGATTGTGGATGGAAAAATCATTACCATCCATTTTCGTAACCATACCACCCGCTTCTTTCACCATCAGAATTCCTGCCGCTGTATCCCAGGGGTGGAGATCAAATTCCCAAAATCCATCCACCAAGCCAGATGCCACATGACATAGGTCAATCGAAGCCGCACCCAAGCGCCGTACACCTTGAGTACAATCTGTAAATGCTTTGAATAAATCCATATTGGCGTGCCATTTAGCTTCATGTTCATACCCGAATCCTGTAACCAGTAAAGATTGACTTAAATCCACTGTATCTGATACGTGGATCGGTTTGTCATCACAATAGGCGCCTATACTTTTGGCGGCCGTATATAAGTGATTGGCGGGTAATTCGAGGACAGCACCAACAACAGGATTATTCCGTTATGTGCTCAATGATGGTGCGTTCTGAAAGTGTATCCGTTTCTGTGACCAAGTCCGTGCGGCCTTTATGGGCCACCATTCTTGGTTGATCTAATGCATCCAGTATATGTTTCCCGGACGCATTGGCTGCATCTACGGCGCAGGATAAAAGTGAATTATAGTCCATAAATAATTACCCCGCCTGTTTAGGCGGGGTAATCCTTACCGGTTAGATATATTAATCTACTTATATGCTTTGTGCTCCATTGAAAAATAGTCATTGGTCATTTTCTTCAAGGCGCCTGATAATAGAATAATGGATATCAAGTTGGGGAACGTCATGAATCCTAATGCGGCGTCACCGAAGGACCAGATGGCCTCTAGGCTGGCAATAGCACCAATAAAAACAAACAGGATATAGAACATTCTGTAGGTGGGAATGGAGTCTTCACCGAATAAATATTCCGTGGCGCGATCACCGTAAAAAGACCAGCTGATTACTGTAGAAATGGCAAATAGTAACACGCCCAGTGTAATGATTTTATCTCCGTAGGGGAAAATCCATGACAGACCCGTTTTGAAAGCCAATGAAGTGAGCAAACTTCCATTCAATAGTTCACCAGCAAATGCTGGGTCAATTCGGGTGGTGTAGAATTCGGTATGATACCAAGTGCCGGTGACAATGATTGTTAACCCCGTAAGGGTACAAATGATGATGGTATCGATAAATGGCTCTAACAATGCAACAACACCTTCACGTACCGGATATTCCGTTTTGGCTGTAGAGTGGGCAATGGGTGCGCTCCCTTGACCTGCTTCATTGGAATATAATCCCCGCTTTACACCCCAAAGCATGGTATTCATAATCACCAACAAAGTACCCCCTGCTACACCGCCAACGGCAGCAGGTGGATTGAACGCCATGGAGAAAATTTTACCAAAAGCAGCAGGAACATCTACGATATTGGCCAACAAGATCAAGACCGCAGCAATAAAGTAAATAGCTGCCATAAATGGAGCGAGAAATGAGGTAACATTCCCGATTCGTTTAATACCGCCAATAATAACCAACCCGGCGATACCGGCAATAAAAATGCCATTAATAACTTGCTGGATTGATACGGCATACCAATCGGTCAATTGATGCTTTACCGTAAGCCAATGTTCAGAACCGACCATTTGGGTTACTTCAGAATACAGCTGATCGGAAAGGGTAAAGGATTGAATGGCATTTCCGGTTGCGAATGAGCAAATCACAGCAAAACAAGCAAATATGATAGCCAGCCAGCGCCATTTAACTCCCAAACCACGTTCAATGGTGTACATGGGGCCGCCTGCCGTCATCCCTTGATTGTCAAAATCTCTATATTCAACGGCCAGGGTACATTCAGCATATTTTAGGGCTGAGCCAAAAAATGCAGTGATCCACATCCAAAATAAAGCTCCGGGCCCGCCATAGTATAGTGCAGTGGCTACACCGGCAATGTTTCCAATTCCGACCGTAGCAGAAAGGGCAGTGGTGAGTGCTTGAAAATGATTTAAATCACCTGCTTCATTGGGATCGTCATAAACACCCCGTGTGACTTTGAGTCCATGTTTTAAATATCGTATCTGAGGAAATCGAAGATAAAATGTGGTAAATATTCCTGTGCCCAATAGACCGATCACCATAAAGGGGACCATTCGTCGTGAGGGAAAGGACCAAATGCCTTCAAAAAATTCCACACCGAATGCATATAAAAATAGAATAATTATGCTAAAAAATATGAGTGCGCCTGTCTTTTTACTCATGAGTCTGTTTTCCAATCAATGTTATGTTTTGGTTTATGGTTTTACGGGAGAAAATGCACTTTTAAAACGTTTCTCCGTATAGTCGATCCAAGATTTACCATGGATCTGAAATGTTTGCCCATTCTTATGTAAAAAGGTCCAATATCCAGCGTGGGTAACCTCAGTCAATCCACTGGGACTAAGCCGACTGAGATATTCTTCCGTATCCGTAACATCTTGAATTTTCCCAACAATATTATCCATGGCGAGAATCTCATCTTTGGTATAACCTGTAAGCCCTTCCCAATCACCTTCGATATGAGTCAGACGTATTACCGGATTGCCATCCACGATTGAAAATTCCCCATCTGAAAAGTATTGGGCAGAAATATTGTTGATGGATTGAATGGCTTTGATATCTTTAATGCTTTTGTTCAGAGAAATGAGGACTTCTGTGAGAGATTCCACCAATTCTACATAATTGGTCGGTTGAGAGACCTGGAGTTTTATGGCATATTTTGAGGGGATACTATTGGTCCGTTTCCAATTGGAAACAGCCTGTGTGGTTACGCCAAAAAATTGCGCAATATCCTTTTGCCGGCGGATCCGATGGTGTTCATACATGTAGTCTAATAGCTGATCGAAGGTCATTTCGTACTCATTTAACCCCGAAAGCTTAGAAAAAGTGAACTAAATAAACAATTCCTGAAATGCGTAATTCTGGTTCAAAATTAAAAATACGGTTATATTCGCCCTATGTCATTTAATTTTATCTTCTACAGGATGCCATTTGGCGTCGTACTCACTGCCTATTTACTGGGCATTTCTATTATTCTAATTTCACCATGGTTAGGGGTACTCGCCATCATTGTAATCCCATGGTTTGCACGATACGCTTCACAAAATATATTTATTCCTATTATGACGTTGGCCTGCATCGGCGGTGCGTTAAGCACATGGGAACGGCTGGATGAAATCGAAAAATATATCCAAAGGGCACAGCTCATTCATGATTCAGAGATTTCATTTTCGGGAAAGGTAACCTCTGTCAATTATGGAGAAAATAACCAACGCATTGGATTAAAAAATGTAAGCATTCGTTCCCACGGATTGGATTCTATTCCCATGACGGGAATTTTCATCCACGCCAAGGCGCCCGTATCCGTTACACCGGGAATGGCATTGGAGGGGAAAGGTCAGTTTTATTATATGGATGGTCCACGGAATCCCGGTGCATTTGATTATCAGCAATTCTACACTCGAAAAGGGTTTTATGGTCGAGCATATCTAGAGGCAGCCAGTGATGTTCAAATCATTGCAACAAATCCGAATTTAATATCATCCACTCAATCAAAAATTCGATCTTTATTTGAAAATAAGTTGGGGGATAATTATGGATTATTAACCGCATTAATCCTTGGAGATAAATCGTTAGTGGATCCGGAAATTCGATCGAATTTCACCGATACGGGGGTGATTCACGTATTGGCAGTATCCGGCCTTCATGTGGGGTATGTACTGTTGATATTGATGAGCATGGGCAAGATTATGCGCATACCCTGGGGATGGGATCGGTTATTTATTATAATTGGATTGGTATGTTTTTGTATCCTCACTGGCGGGAAGCCCAGTGTGGTTCGAGCAAGCACCATGGCTGGATTATATATATTAACGCCCGTCGTTAATCGAACTGGCAACCTGTGGAATACAATTTTTCTATCTGCATTTATTATTTTACTCTTCGACCCATTGTATATTCAGGATTTGGGATTTATCTTAAGTTATACCGCAGTAGCATCTATCATTTTATTATACCAGTTTTTTCAAACGGTATTACCTGATCCATTGAAAATTGTTAATATAAAAAATAAACCCATTCAATTCGTATGGGGGCTCTTTCTTGTATCCCTCTCCGCTCAATTGGGCACCTTACCCATTGCTGGGTACCATTTGTCGGTAATCTCATTGGAGAAACGGCTTGGCTGACCACCGAAATCATTACATGGATTGCCGCACAATTTTCAGAATTGCCATTTGCATATGTATCCGTTCATCAACTTGAATGGCATTGGGCATTGGGATATTATATACTATTAATGACATTCATTCTTTTGTGTTTACCAAAATTTCGTCGATATAGTCTCATATCCGGATTAATATGGATTTCGGGTTGGATGATTATACCATCAACGCCTAAAGAAATGGATGTAGTCTTCATGGACGTGGGGCAGGGGGAGGCTACTATTGATAGACTACCCAATGAGAAAACGATTCTCATTGATGGGGGGCAACGTTTTGGCAATCGTGATTATGGCGCATCCGTTGTCATCCCTGTATTAAATCATTTAAACATAAAGCAAATTGACTGGATGATTATGTCTCACCCCCACAGTGACCATATTGGCGGACTGATTTCTGTGATCGAAGCCGTAAATGTGGATTCGGTATATGACTCCTATTTGGATATGGACACATGGACCTATTTATCACTCATTGATTCTCTTGAATCAAGATCAATTGGTATTCGCAGACCATCTCCCGGGGAAATCGTCCCTGTAGGTGAAAATATATCCATGGTATTCTTTGCACCTGACTCTGGCACTGTGTCAAAGTCCCATATCAATGATGCCAGTATTGTATTTAAACTTGTCTATGGCGAAACATCATTTTTGTTCACAGGAGATATGGAATCAAATGGGGAAGCATCCCTGTTGCATTTCGACTCTCAATTGGATGCAGATGTGCTAAAAGTGGGGCACCATGGCTCGAAAACCAGTTCAACCGATCCATTTATAAAATTAGTCTCCCCTGAATTAACCGTTGTGTCTGTGGGATATAAGAACAAATTTCGACACCCGTCCGAAGCGGTGTTGGAACGAATTAAACAACATACAGATCGAATTCACAGGACAGATCAATCTGGTGCATTGTGGTTACGGTCAAACGGAAAATATATCAAGGAGATCCATTGGAAATAATTGCAGGCGTCGATGAAGCAGGACGAGGTCCCTTAGCCGGACCGGTGGTTGCAGCGGCCGTTATATTACCGGAAAATCACGATATTGAAGGTCTGGCCGATTCCAAGAAATTAACGCCGAAGAAGAGAGAAAACCTCTTTCAGCAAATCATGGATGTTTCTGATGTGGGCGTCGGCATTATATCCCACCGCACCATTGATAAAATCAACGTTCTTCAGGCCACATATAAAGCCATGCGAAAAGCCATTGATGCACTCTCTCAAGCGCCGGATAAGGCATTGATTGATGGCTATGGTCTCCCGGATCAAACTATCAAAAATGAAGGTATTGTGGATGGAGATAATCTTGTAGAATGCATTTCGGCAGCATCCATAATAGCGAAAGTAACACGAGATCGATTTATGGCATCTGTGGACCCTATTTTCCCTGAATTTGGTTTTGCCAAACATAAAGGATATGGGACGAAACAACATATGGAAGCACTTCAAATGCATCGTGCCACACCCCCCAATATGGCATGGCTAAAATATAACAAAAAGGTGGGACAGCTTGGGGAACAACTCATCGCCCTAAAATACCTAAATAATGGATATAAAATTTTGGAAATGAATCGAACCTGCAGTCATTATGGCGAATTGGATATTATTGCAGAAAAAGATGGCGAAACTATTTTTATTGAAGTCAAAACAGCAATGCGAGATCAAATGGGCGGTCCCGTATTAAAAGTGGATAGCCATAAATTGAAAAAGCTAGAATCGGCCATTCAATATTATTGTTCGGAACAGGAAACGGAATTGGATGTTAGACTGGATGTGGCCACAGTCATCCTGGATAAGACTCCCGTCTTAAAAACCTATAAAGGCATCAGTTTAGATTAATGATAAACGGGGTAATAATTGCTTCAGTCTGAAAGGGAAGAGGCCTAACTTCGCCGCCTATGAATTCAAAAATTTCACGCGCAATCAACGAGATTCGTTCACTATTTATTCTGGTCATTATTGTTCTGACCCTGAAAGTGACCATTTTCGAATTATATATTGTCCCCACCGGCAGTATGGAAAATACCATAATGACTGGCGATTTTCTTGCGGGCAACCGATTTGTCTATGGCATGCGCACTCCTGAATGGATTGGTATTCCCTATACGGATATTGGTTTTGATGTACCATCCATCAAGTTCCCTTCCTTTAAAGAACCCAAAAAAGGGGATGTGATTATTTTTAAGTTTCCCAGGGATGTTAAACAAAAGTACGTGAAGCGTGCTGTGGCTGGCCCTGGAGATATGTTGGAAGTGAAGGATAAAGTGATTTATATCAATGGCGAGCCTTCCGCATTGCCACCTAATGGTAAATTTGTTATGGCGCCTCTTTCCGATACCTTCACTCAGCAGGATATCTTTTTGGGAGACCAGGGGAATAAATATCATTTCAAAGCTTTGAGAATGCCTAAAAAAGGAGATCAGATTGAGATCTCTTCTCAAAATGCAAAACTCTTGCTTCATCTTATGTTATTGGATGGACATGACCTTACTCTTAAAAGCGGTAGTAAAACATATCGGTTTACAATGACCAGTCCTGATGAACTATATCGCCGCAAGGGTGAAATGAGCGTATATCGTCCATACTATCCTGAAGGGGATCTATTGGTGCCATGGTCCGATAATATTCCCAAGGGAACGCTGCTAATGGATGGTAAGCCATTAGGTAGCTTGACTCATTATACTGTTGAAGATGATTATTATTGGGCCATGGGTGACAATCGAGATAATAGCTTGGATTCCCGTTATTGGGGATTTGTACCGCGATCTCATATTCTGGGAGAAGCACTTTTTGCATATTTTTCATTGAACCTGAACACGTGGGTTCCTCGTTTTGAACGCATCGGCACGGTAATTCGATAGGGCTTGACTGAGAGAAATATGACAGTGTATTTTAATGGTGTAAAAGGAGCAAGGTAATCCAAATGAAACCCATCATTTCTACTATTCTACTTTCAACATTCATTTTTGCCCAGGATGCAGATACATCCGAAACGTCTGTCCAAACTGAAACAACTTCAGATACAACAACACAATCGGTACCATCAGGATTAGAGTCAGGATATAAAGGGCTTGCTTGGGGAATTGTAAAAGGTAGTGAAATTTCAACATCGTTTTCCCCAATATCTAATTTGGATACGCTTTCATCGAATCAATCATTTGTTGGTTCATTGGGCCCTGATTCAGTCAAAATCACTTATTTCTTTTCCGATAGTGGATTTTGGAAAGTTGAAATCGATTTCGTCATGGAAAGTGGATCTTTAGAAAAGAAAATATCTGATTTCAGACGATTAGAAAAAAATATTTCAGCTGTGTACGGACCACCACAAAAGTTGAACCATAAAGAGTCGGGTGCATCAGGCAGATATGGCAATCTATTGGACCAAAAATTTGCTACTGCATTTTATCGATCCACTTGGAGCGTTACCCCGGCCATGATTGAATTATTATTGAACTCCGCTGTATTGCTGCCCCAGTCTGATTTGCCCATATTTTCCGGGAACTTCAGTGTAATGAAACTGGTGTATTACAATCCGGATTTTATGCATTCATCTCAACCGATGCCCGAACCAGAAGCGGTGCCATCCATTTTTGATATCTATTGATTCGAATTCGTAAAACCGTTCAGGCGGTTTGTCTTTTCGTATCTTTTTTATTTATAACCAAATGTGCCCAAACTCCAAGAATGGTGCGGCAATTTGAGTACAATATGCCAAAAGATGAACTGTTGGCTCAATGTAAAGCAGTATTAGAGTCCTTGGATTATGAAATTGACATTTATGCGCCTGAAAGCTATGCGCTCATTACAAAATCCATTCAATTCAGGCGGATTTTAAGACGTTATAATTATGTAATCTATGTTCAGGTCACGGATAAGGTAGATGTATATATTGCAGCAGAGCGGAGTATTTTTAACCGAGGATCAGAATCATCTTTAGGGGGGACGGGTATAATTATTCAACAACCAGAAAATGCATTGCCGGTACGGTTGCAAAACCGCATCTTTTCTCCCATTGAATATGGGTTAAGTCGAAAAAAGATTAAACGAATTCAAATGTTGCAATAAAATCCCATTTAATTAGAAAAAAACTGTATTAACTTCGCGTCCGTATTTATAATTTTTGTCATTAATTTGAATTCGGTTTATGAGTATTGATTTCGGAAAAAAAGAAGATCGGGAAGGGTACCTCCAATCAAAATTGGATGATTTACTGGATGGCATAAACGCGTCCTATGGTCAGGCACTTCTAGATGAATTAATGCTTCGTTTAGAAGCAACGGTAGATGATTTCAATAAAGAGGTAGATGGATTAATGGGAACTCTGAAAAAGAGTTCTGCCGAAAAAGAAAAATTAATCCAGCAAATTAAAGCTGGGGAGAGCCCAAAAGCGGAGGCAGAGGAATCGGATGGTGAATCAGCATCTACGGAGGAACCTCGAGAATTAAGTGAATGGGAAAAACGATTAGAAGGTATTAGTTAACGACTAAAAGAGGATATAATGAACGTTAAGGATAAAATTATTTTCGGATTATTGATTGTATTGATTGCGGCCGGCGGTTACTTTCAATGGATGGCAGATGACATGAAAGCCCGGATGGATGAACTGAATCAAAAAGATCAAGAGCATTTGGACGTTATCGATAAAGAATTTCGGGAAGATCTCCGGAAATTAAACTTGCGCTTTGAAGGCCGTGGAAAACATATCCGCAAAGCACAACAGGATATTATTGCCAATACAAATTTAATCAACCAGAAAGCTAGTGAATTGACCGATATGATTGAAGAAGTCCAATATAATTTGGATGAATACAGTCGTATCACCGATAAGAAAATTGATCGGACAAATAACGATGTGGCCGATCTTCAAGATTCATTCAATAGCCAAAACCGTCAGAACCGCCGGAAGTTCTCTGATCTTGAGCAAACCTTAACTCAGTTGCAAAACAATGTGAAGGAATTGCATGAGCCTAAGGAAGAGGAAGGTAAAAAGAAGCGTTAAACGCAAAACTATTAATCGTTTGGTAAAAGGGTCATCTCAATTAGCTGAGGTGACCCTTTTTTATTTATGTTAAGTGGTGAAAAAGAATTTGAATTATTTGATAGGGGTGTAAAAGCCTTTAATCAGAATGCCTATGTGAATGCCCACCATGCGTGGGAAGCGTTATGGAAAATGATAGGCCACCAACCGCGAAGAGCTGGATTAAAAGTTTTCCTTCAGCTTACGGGTATTTACCAGAATATTGAATTGGAAAAATGGGATGCAGTGCGCTATGGAATCCGGATTGCAAACCAGCGGTTGGAAGAAAATCGAGCCTCTATTAATCAACTGGTTGAAGTCGATTCTATAGAAAGTTTTATTCAATTATATAAAGATAAAATAATATCACTTAAAGTATTTGATGAGCTTAAAATAGAAAGAAAATGGGGTAGAGTTCACAAAGACCTCGGAACTAAGTGAACGTCTCCCCCTTCCACATACCAAAGGTACCAAGCCAGCACCTTGATGGGTTAAAGTAAAAGTTTAATAAACTTTTTGCAAGCTATTTTTTTAAGGGTAAAAATAAGAAAAAATGTGCCGGAGGGGGGACTCGAACCCCCACACCTTTCGATACGCGAGTTTGAGTCGCGCGCGTCTACCAATTCCGCCACCCCGGCAGGATTACAATAAAATATTTACCCAAAACTATCACTAACTTAATCACCTATCCAAATTGTTAAATGGTAGATTTCTTCCTATATTATTCCTCCTATAACCAGAGCAAATTTATTTTTCATCGTTAACATTATTCTAGGAAGTCAACATGGAACTAATACCACAATTAATTTTTAAGAATATGAGAAATCTAGCGGATAAGCCAGCTATTTCTACCAGA
>LUMJ01001755.1_pt1 | contig 13325 bp, 14 predicted proteins | sample 729631 | NCBI WGS metagenome assembly LUMJ01 (sample SAMN03860266, study PRJNA289734) | marine metagenome | biome: seawater column; feature: ocean; material: water; isolation source: Red Sea water column Station 22 - depth 500m | place: Saudi Arabia: Red Sea | collected 2011-10-15 | depth 500 m | reverse complement strand
ATAGAAATCATTAAAAATGGAGCAAGAATAGCCGATTTAGGTGCCGAAGAAATGGTAAAACATATAAATGTTGGAGAAAGTGAATTAGAAATTGCTATTTCAGGAAGAGACAAAATGGAAAGAGAAATTGCCAAGACCTATCCAGATGCAGAATATATGGATACTTGGGTTTGGTTCCAATCCGGCATAAATACTGATGGAGCACATAATCCAAAAACAAATAGAAAACTTATGTCTGGTGATATTTTATCATTAAATGCTTTTCCGATGATTTCTGGATACTATACTGCGCTAGAGAGAACTCTGTTTGTCGATCATGTAGATGATGCATCTCTAAAAGCTTGGGAAGCTAATATAAAAGTACATAAAAGAGGGCTAGAGTTAATAAAACCAGGAGCAAAATGTTCTGAAATCTGTGAAGAATTAAATGATTTATTTGCTCAGTTAGGTTATTTGCAATATAGAACTTTTGGTTACGGACATTCTTTTGGCGTACTTTCACATTTTTATGGTAGAGAAGCAGGTCTAGAATTGAGAGAAGATATAGAAACTGTTTTAGAAAAAAATATGGTTATATCCATGGAGCCTATGATAATGATACCAGAGGGAAAACCTGGGGCAGGAGGTTATAGAGAACACGATATTTTAATTATTAAAGATAATGATGCTGAGAACATAACTAAATTTCCTTTTGGACCGGAAAATAATTTAATAAAAAATTAGATGAGCGAAGAAAAGATTATAGTTAACAGTTGGAATGAGTGGGATCCTCTAAAACATGTCATAGTTGGTAAAGCAGATGGCACTTGTATCCCAGCACCTGAGCCTGCCGTAGATGCTAAAGTTCCGGAAGACTCAGATATGAGAGGACAGTTTGGTCCTAGAACTAAAGACTCAGTAGACAAAGCAAACCAATTGCTTGATGATTTTTCAAACATATTAGTTAAAAGAGGAATTAAAGTTGATAGACCTGATCCAATAAATTTTAATCAAAAGACGTCCACCCCAGACTGGGAAGCTGAAACCATGTTTGGTTGTATGCCACCAAGAGATGTTTTGTTAACAGTTGGAAATGAAATTTTAGAAGCTACAATGAGCTATAGATGTAGATGGTTTGAGTATTTATGTTACAGACCTTTGCTTAAAAAATATTATAATTCTGATCCTAATATGCGTCATGAGTCTGCGCCAAAACCAAGATTGACTGACGAGGATTATAGAAAGGATTATTTATCTGATAACATTGGAATTCAAAAAAGATTAGAATGGACTGAAAATAAGTTTTTTGTAACTACAGAAGAAGAACCATTATTTGATGCGGCCGATATTTTAAGATTTGGAAAAGATTTGGTGGTACAACATGGCTTTACCACCAATTTAAAAGGAATAGATTGGATAAAAAGACATTATAAAGATCATAGAGTTCATGCTGTAAATTTTCCAGGAGATCCGTATCCAATTCATATTGATGCTACTTTTACACCAATTAAAGAAGGTTTAATTATTAACAATCCTCAAAGAAAACTTCCTAAAGAACAGAGAAAACTTTTTGAAGATAATGGTTGGGAAATAATTGATTCTGCGCAGCCAGCTCATAATTCACCTCCACCTTTATGTTATTCTTCAGTTTGGCTATCTATGAATGTACTAGTTTTAGATTCAAAAACTGTATGTGTAGAAAAAAGTGAAGTTTATCAAGCTGAACAATTAGATAAACTTGGAATGGAAGTAGTTCCAGTAGCACTTAGAGACGCCTATGCTTTTGGAGGAGGTCTTCATTGTTGTACGGCAGATGTGCACAGGGACGGTAAATTAGAAGATTATTTTCCTAAACAATGATAGTGTATAACGAATCAACTATATAGGAAAAAAAATGGAAATCGTAATTGTTCTAGTTATAGCCGCATGGGCTTATACTACATACGTTCAATAGTATAAAAATAGAATATAATTTTTAACTATCTTGGGTTACTTTTTAAGTACTCTAAGTATTGTTGTGCACCATTAATTTTTTCATCATCAACATCTTTATAGCTAGCATTAAATTTATTTGATATAGAGTTTGCAGTTATTTTCTATGGGAGGATTAATGTTTTACGAACCAAAAAAAGGACATCCATTTTCTATAGAGAAGAGGCTCCAGTTACATATAATAGATATAAAGATTCTTTAACAAATATTCTTTCAACCAAAGAATTTGTTGTTAATTTTGCCACTTCAAAAACCTGTAAGCAGATGACTCTCTCATCTATAGATGCACCTTCTGATGTTGATGAATTTAAATTTACAAAACTTAAAAAACGCAAATCAAAAAAAGTTACAGCTCCTTCTGTAGCTGAAAGCCCTGTGAATTTAGAATGCAAATTATTAAAAACTTTAAAGTTGAAATCTAATTCAAAGAAATATGGTACAATTGTCATTGGAGAAGTTATTGGCGTATTTATTAATAATAAATTTATAAAAAAAGGACGTGTAAATAGTGCAGCTATGAGTTATGTGGCACGATTGGGATATTCTGAATATACTACAATCTCCTCCAAATTTAGAATGAACCATCCAAAATGGAAATAATTTTAAAAAACAATAATAAATAAAATTTATATTATGGCTATATTTACTTCAGATAATGTTACCGGTGCTTGCCCTGAAGTAATGGACGCTCTGATTAAAGCAAATTCAGGTTTTGCGCCATCCTACGGTAATGATAAATGGTCATTAAATTTAAAAAATAAATTTTCAGAAATTTTTGAAACCAATGTCACAATATTTCCTGCTACATCAGGAACAGCCTCAAACTCTCTTGCTCTCTCAGCTTTAAGCCCTGTATTTGGTAAAATCTATTGCCATGAACTATCTCACATCAACACTGATGAATGTGGTGCACCGGAATTTTTTACAGGAGGAGCAAAATTAATTCCCATTCGTGGAGAAAATGGAAAAATTACTAAAAAGGAATTTTCAGAAAGCATTCGAGGAACTGGAAACGTTCACCTTTCGCAACCCGCTGTTGTTAGCATGACACAGTCATGTGAGGCAGGTACTGTTTATCAGCTTGACGAAATTTCTTCTATTTCAGAAATAGCACATTCTCATGGTTTAAAAGTTCATATGGATGGCGCGCGATTTGCTAATGCTGTAGCATCACTTAATGTTAGTCCTGCAGAAATGACATGGAAATCTGGCATAGATGTACTTTCTTTCGGTGGAACAAAAAATGGATGTCTAGCTGCAGAAGCTATTGTATTTTTTAAACCAGAGCTAGTGGAAAATTTCCCTTATTTGCACAAAAGATCTGGTCATTTAATTTCTAAAATGCGTTTTATATCAGCTCAGCTTGAGGCATATCTATCTAACGATGTATGGCTACGTAACGCTCGTCATGCAAACTCTATGGCCTCTTTGCTTAACAAAGGATTAGCTGCATTCCCTGATATTAATTTAGTACATCCTACACAATCCAACGAAGTCTTTGTAAATCTTCCTAATTCAATTGTAAAACATCTTAATAACGAAGGCTATGATGTAAATCATGATGAATTAGATGGTAAGGCTGCTAGATTTGTTGCTGATATTGAACCACTTCATCAAATTTTTCGTCTTCAATATCTTTATAACTTGCATTGAATTTACTTTTTACACAAATTGCTACATGGGCATAAGGGTTTCTTCCTTTAGGGTGATTTGGGTGATCGGGAAGTTGACCCAGTAAATAATCACCAGCTTCCTGAATAATTTTCCAGAGTTTACTTGCGTTTTCTTTGTTCATACCTTCACTTTTCTTGTTTTATCTCTTTCAAATCGAGTTTAATTCGAGTTTATCCTATAAAATCCTATAACTCAGAATCACGATCCTTAAAAGTTTTTTTATATTATTATGCTATACTATTTTTCCATTCTCTAGTCTTGATTATTTAAATAATTTAGGATCGAAACGAAAATAATGTTCTAGAATTTTTTGGTCTAATAGAATTATTCTTTTGATCATTTTTCCTAAAAATATTAACAGTTTATCTAACTTATCAGGCTGAATCTTATATTTTTTAACAAGTGTAATAATTTTTTTAATGTCTTTTGATAAGTCATTTTTTTTGGATATTCTGTAAATGGCTCGTTCTATTTGTTTTAAATTCCACATGATTGATCTTGGAAAAGTTTCTGCTTTTAAGAAAAAATTAATAATATCTAAAATAGAAATATCTTGTTTGGAATATTGTCTATATGCTTGAAAAGCAGAAATGGATTTTAAAATATTTATCCATTCTAAAATAAGAAACTCTTTTTCTTTTTGATATTGTTCTGATCGAATAATTTGTGTTTGTAATATTCTTATCATCATATCAGATCTTTCTATAAATCTGCCCAATTTTAAAAATTCATAATTCAAATCTCTCTGCATCTCCAAATCAGTTGAATACATAAAATTTTGAGAACCTTGAATGATGCTATTTAATAATTCCAAATTTTCATTTTTATTAATGGATTTGTTAAAGTTGATAAATAAGTTATTTAATTTAATGATTGATTGTTCAGGCAACCGATCTCTAACGATTAAGGAATTTTCCTTAGAAGACTTTAAGCAATTTAAAATTGAACAAGGATTACCATGTTCAGAAATGAAGTATTTCATAACTTTTTTATCATTCACTGTTTTGTTAGTTTTCATATAATCGTTGGTTATACTCATAACCGACAACAATGGTTTCCAGGTAGCTTCGTGTTCTAAAGATAAATCAATTTGCAACTCGTTGGTTGAAACCAACAATCTTGAAATAAAATTGGATCTCTCTAGATATCTAGACATCCAATACGTTAATTGTGCTCTTCTGCTTAACATATCTAATTATTTATTACCCACGTATCTTTACTGCCGCCACCCTGCGATGAGTTGACTATCATGCTTCCTTTTTTAAGAGCAACTCTTGTTAAGCCGCCTTGGGTGACATAATTATTAGCTCCAGATAGAATAAAAGGCCTAAGATCAACGTGTCTCGGTTCTAATTTACCGTCAATATTGGTTGGGGATGTTGATAAACTGATTAAAGGTTGAGCAACATAATTTCTAGGATTTTTTTTAATATTTTTTATACATTCATCAAGTTTTTTTTTTGAAGAGTTGGGCCCAATTACAATTCCATAGCCACCAGACTCGTTTGCAGGTTTAACTACCAGTTTTGAGATATTATTAATTACAAAATCTCTTTGTTTCTTATCATAGCAAAGAAAAGTTTCTACCTGATTGATTAATGGGTCTTCATCTAGATAAAATTTAATCATTTTAGGAACAAAACTGTAAATTACTTTATCATCAGCAATCCCTGAACCAGGAGCATTGAGGATGGCAATATTGCCTTTTTTCCATGCATTAAAAATACCAGGAATTCCTATTAAGGAGTTTTTGTTAAAAACCTTAGGGTCTAAAAAGCTGTCATTAATTCTTCGATAAAGAACATGGAGTTGTTCTTTTTTATTAATTTTCTTCATAAACACTTTATCGTTTTCGACAAATAGATCTGTACCTTCTAGGAGCTCAACTCCCATCTGTTGTGCTAAATAGACATGTTCAAAATAAGCAGAATTATAAACCCCTGGAGTTAGAATTGCTAAATTAGGATCTTTGTTTTTTGAAAGAGATTTCATACAGGAATATAATTTTGAGCAATATTCATCAACCGGACTTATTTTTTTCTTTTGAAAAATTTTTGGGAAAACACTTTTCATGACTACCCTATTTTCAAGCATATAGGATACTCCTGAAGGAACTCTTAAGTTGTCTTCAAGGACTAACATTTCTCCATCTGTGTTTCTTATTAAGTCAGTTCCGCAGATATTTGCCCAAACTTTATAAGGAGGGCTAATTCCAACACATTGTTTTCGAAAATTCCCAGATTTAAGAATCAATTTCTTGTCGATTATTTTTTCCTTAAAAATATTTTGTTTATTATAGGCATCATCAATAAATAAATTTAACGCCCTAATTCGTTGAACAAGACCTTTTGAAATACCAGACCATTCTTTTTTTTGAATAATACGAGGAATAATATCTAACGGCCAAAATTGTTCTAATGGTTTACTCTCATCGTAAACTCTAAAAGTGATTCCTCGGGAACTGATTAAATTTGCAGAACTTTTTGCTATTTTTAAAAGTTTTCTTTTTGTGTGCTTGGCTATAAATTCAGAAACTTTTTTATTTGTTGATCTTAAATTTTGTGTAGGGTCTACATATTCATCATATACATTTCCAATCTTATACTCTTTCCAAGAGATTTTTGACATTCATCATTAAAACATAATGAAATATTTAATACACGCAAAAAAACTGAATAATTTTTTTAAATTAAACTTTAATTTTAATATTTTTACTATAGATAACTATAAATGACTTATTGTATAGGAATTAATGTCAATGAAGGAATGATTTTCGCTTCCGACTCTCGAACAAATGCAGGTCTAGATAATATCAGCACATACAGTAAAATGCTAAATTATGCTGTTGGTGATAGAAATTTAGTCATCGTCACTGCCGGAAATTTGTCAACTTCCCAAGCGGTATATGCTTCTATTAAAAAAGATCTAAAATCAAAAAACCCCGTTACTAGTTTAAATACCTGTGAAAACATTGAAGAGGTTGCAAGCTATATAGGCAGGCTTACTGTTAAACATTCTTCTCCTTATGGCATAAACGAAGAAGTGATGCAGTTAGGATCTTCTTATATTATAGGAGGTCAAATCAAAAATCAGAAATCTGAAATTTTTTTAGTTTATCCTCAGGGCAATTATATAAAACCTTCTGACACAAAACCTTATTTGATTATTGGTGAAATAAATTATGGCAAACCCATATTAGATCGAGTTTTAGCACCTGAAATTTCTTTAGGTGATGCTTCTCGCTGTGCTTTGATATCAATGGACTCTACAATAAGAACCGATTTAAGAGTTGGCCCTCCTATTGATTTTGTTGTTTATAAAAAAGGGATAATTGAACCAGTATATCAAAAAAAATTCAAGTTAAATGATCCCGAATATTCAACTATTGCTAACAGTTGGTCTGAAAGTATTATTAGAGCATTTGAAACTTTTCCAAGATTTAATTGGGAAAAATAACAAGCAATAATCCAAAAAAATTCTAATCGAGTCTCTTTACATTTTCTTAAGAACTTTTTCAACTTCTACAGTGTTAGAACTACATCACAACAAACCCAGAACCACGATCCCTAAAAGTTTTTTCATGACCAAATATTTTAAATCAAATTATTTTGAAATCAACGTCGGATGAAGTGTAAAAAGTTCCGAGGGTTCGGATCTAAGCAAATGATCTCGATATTTATTATTAAATGTAATCCTGTATTTTTCAATTATAAAATCAGAATTTTCATATTCTGGAAATTTATTTGCATAAACCATTGTAGTCGTTGCGCCTTCAATAAAATAAATGGAAGGTTTTTTTATAGTTCCCATCTATCACCACCATCAGGGCATGAAATAGCATAAATTGAATTTATTTTTGACGGTTCTTTAATACTTTTAATTACAAAATCAGCGCCATTATGCAGGCTTCTTCCATCTACATTATATGAAAATAAATCTTTGCGCGAATTATTTTTTTCTTTTCCGTATTCTTTTATCAATTTCTCTAGCTATAATTAATAATGCAACTACTTGAAGTATTGTCCAAATTAAATCCCAGTCTAAACTCATAAAATATTCGATTTTTGTTTTATCTCTTTTAAGATAAATTATTCAAAACTGCTTCTGCACATTGAGAGGTATTACTTTCTCCATTTAAATCTTTTGTCCTACTTTTTTTATAAGATAAAGTTTTTTCAATTGAAGTAATTATTGAATTAGCAGCTTCTTTTTCACCAAGATAATCTAACATCATTGCTCCAGACCAAATTTGACCTATTGGATTTGCTATACCTTTTCCTGCAATATCTGGAGCTGAGCCATGAACTGGTTCAAATAAAGATGGAAATTTTTTTTCAGGATTAATATTTGCTGATGGGGCAATGCCGATAGTGCCGGTACAAGCAGGTCCAAGATCGGATAGAATATCGCCAAACAAGTTTGAAGCAACTACTACATCAAACCATTCGGGTGTAAGTACAAATCTTGCAGCTAAAATATCTATATGAAATTGATCAGTTTTTATATCAGGATAATTTTTTTTGTTTTCTTCAAATCTTTCATCCCAAAAAGGCATTGTAATTGAAATTTGTATTTTTTGCTAATTCTAATGCAAATTTTTGAACGCGATCTATGCCTTTTTTTGACATTATGGTTTCTTGAATTGCGATTTCTCTATCTGTTCCTTGATACATTCTTCCTCCAACAGAAGAATATTCGCCTTCTGTGTTCTCTCTAACTATAAGCATATCAATGTCACCCGGTTTTTTATTTGTTAATGGGCAAGGGACTCCCGGCATTAACTTAACAGGTCTTAAATTTATATATTGGTCAAACTCTCTTCTAAACTTTAATAAAGAACCCCATAAAGAAACATGGTCTGGCACTTGATCAGGCATACCAACTGCGCCAAAAAAAATTGCATCATGACTACCAATTTTTTCTTTCCAGTTATCTGGAAGCATATTTCCGTGTTTTGCGTAAAAATCACATGAAGCAAAATCAAATTCATCAAATTGAATCTTAAACTGATGTCTTTCTGATACTTCTTTTAATATTTTAATACCTTCAGGCAATACTTCTTTGCCAATACCGTCTCCAGCTAAAGATGCTATTTTATAAGTTTTCATAAGACAGTTTTTAACACATTTTATTTTTATTTAATAAACAAAATAGTGGCATTAAAACTCAGAACCAAGATCTCTAAAAGTTCTTTCATGAATGTTTTTTTAAATAATTTCTTTTTTCTAAAAACTTGTTGTCATTCATTTTTAATTACATGATCAACATTATGAACCATGCTTTCATAAAATCCAGATTTGCTAATTTTAAGAAATTTACCTTTTTTTTGTAGATCTTTTATTGTTTTTGCTCCCATGTAACCCATGGAAGATTTTAATCCTCCAACTAGATTGTAAACAATTTCTTTTACTGAACCTTTATATTTAACCATACCTTCAACTCCTTCAGGGACATATTTTGAAATATCTTTACTTTTTTTTTGATAATATCTATCTGCGGATCCAGCGTTCATTGCTCCTACAGAGCCCATGCCTCTAAATTTTTTATACAATTTACCTTTGTGTTTAATTATTTTGCCCGGACTTTCTGTTGTTCCAGAAAATAATGATCCTATCATAATAGCATCTGCTCCTGCAGCAATTGCTTTTGCTAGGTCTCCTGAAAACTTTATGCCTCCATCTGAAATTATTTTTGTTTTATATTTTTTCAAGGCTTTTTTAACATCAATAACTGCACTTAATTGAGGTACCCCGATTCCAGCTACTAATCGAGTTGTGCAAATAGATCCTGGGCCTATACCAACTTTAACTATATCAACACCGTTATCTGCAAGAAATCTAGCAGCTTTACCAGTGGCAATGTTTCCAACACAAAGAGTAGAGTTTGTCAATTTTTTTTTAATTTTTCTGATCATGGTTAAAACCTTTTGTGTGTGGCCATGAGCAGTATCTATTACGATTAAATCTGTTTTAACTCTTGCCAATTCCTCAGCTCTTTCTAAATCTTTGAGATTAACTCCAATAGCTGCTCCGACTAAACAATTGCTTTTCTTGACTTTCTGAACTTCAATAACTTGATTTTCGATTGATAAATTCCTATGAACAACTCCAATTCCACCAGATTTTGAAATGGCTATAGCCATTTTAGACTCGGTTACCGTGTCCATTGCGGAGGATATTAAAGGTATTTTTAAATTTAAATTTTTTGATAATTTGCAATCTGTAAAAGTATCAGTGGGAAGTACAGAAGAATATTGAGGAACTAGCGTTACATCGTCAAATGTTAACGAATCTTTAATGGCATCCATATTTGTTTATATATTTATTTATAAAAAAGCCAACAGATAAAAAATTAGTGATACAAAGCTCGGGACATCTGGCAACAGAACGTTCTTCTCTAATTAAATATTTTGTAAAATTATATCGAGTAACTCGGAGATGAATTTATTCTGCACGTCCTGTATAAGTCCAGACATTGCAATTTATGACTTTTCAATATTAACTTTCAGGTTTAAAGATTAAGCATAATCCATTATTGCAAAATCTTTTTCCTGTTGATCCTGGTCCATCATCAAAAATATGTCCGTGATGTGCTCCACAATTTGCACAATGATACTCAATTCTTCTCATTCCAAATGAATAATCAATTTTAGTTTTGAAGGCACCAGGAAGAGACTCGGTAAAGGATGGCCAGCCTGTTCCACTATCAAATTTTGCATTTGATGCAAAAAGTTTTGCACCACAATTAACACAATGATAAAAGCCTTTTCTTTTTTCGTTATTTAAATGACTAGAAAATGGCCGTTCCGTAGACTCATTAAACATAATTTTTTTTTGTTCTTCGGTAAGTTTTGGATTTATGATATTTTTTGTAGCCGAATATAGTAAATTATAAGGCAATAAAACTACCGATAAACATGACAGACCTAATAATTTCAAAAATTTCCTTTTAAAGTTTTCCATGAATTACGATTCCTAAAAGTTTTTTCATCATTAAATGTTATCAAAAAACACTAGAATACACCACAACAAACCCATAACCACGATCCCTAAAAGTTTTTTCATCATAATTTTGACCCTATACCTTTAGCTGTTCTGCCACTTGATAAAATTATTAAACATAAATTTACTGTAAAAAACAGTGGTAATAAATCTCTAGTTATAGATTTTGATGGAAAAATAATAAAACCTTTTAAACAAGCTTTAGGCAGTGTTACGCCAGAACCAAAAAAATTATATTTGGAACCTGGTGAAACAGGAACTGTTATAGCTAAGTTCGATGAAAAGTGGGGTAAACTCCCTAATTTTATACCAGAATCTAATCCTAAATCTGGCAAATTTCAAAGAAAAATAGAATGGACTTTAAAAGATACAAAAACAAATAAAAAAAAAAAATTTTACGTCACTATTGAATTTATAGTTTTAGATGAAGATCAAATAAAAGGTGACTTGAAAGTAAGTGGTAAGGTAATAGATGAAAATGGTAATCCTAAATCAGAAACTGAAGTTGAGCTTTCAACCGGTAATTGGAAAACTTTAACAATGACAAAAGAAAATGGAAGTTTTAGTTTCCCTGGCGTTCCTATGAGAAATGATTGGCTTTTAACAGCAACTGAAGGCTTAATAACTGATGATGAAGAGCCATGTGTGCCAGAGCCAGCTCCAGGACCAGCTTGTCCTCAACCGCCTCAAAAAAGAGCATTTGCTTTTGTAACACCAGATAAGTCTGAGTACACTTTAATATTAAAAGATCCAAAACTAAAAGCTTCTTATAAAATTACAAAAAGTGCAAAAACTGATATTGGTTTTTGGACTGGCGATGTGGATGAAAAAGAAAATTACGTTTTATTAATAAATGGTATGGAGAATTGGAACAAGGTTCCTGAATCTGATTCGAAACTTTATCTATTTACATTAGATGGCGATCTAATATGGACGCATGATTTAACTTGGGAAGGTTGGAATGCAGATTTATCATCTGATGGCAAATACGCTGCTTTTGTAACATCAGGGTGTAGTAAAAAACCTAAATGTCCTTTTGGAGTTTTAGAGACAGCAACTGGTAAACCTCTATGGATTAAACAATCTAAAAAAATCACTGTTACAGAACACCCGCAGCTTGACACAAAGGAAATACAAATTTCTAATGATAATAAGTATTTAGCAATAGGAGGTATTGATGGCACATTAATTTTATTTGAACTTGAAACTGGAAAAATTTTATGGACACAGTTTATATATGGACAAATAAGAGGAATCCTTTTCGATAAAAATGATGAATTCATTTATGCTGGAGCGGGAGATCGTAACGCTTATAAATTAAAGGTGGAAGATGGATCAATTATTTGGAAAACAGACATAGGTAGTTGGCCCTACGTTGGAGCTTTTAAACTATCTAACGATGAGAACCTCTTAGCTTCCGGGGGAAAATATGGGGATTTAGCTGTTATTCAAACCAAAGATGGAAAAGTTCATTGGTATGAAGATATGAATGATATTGTATCTTGGCTCGATTTTTCACCAGATGGAAAATATTTGGTAGCTGGAGGAGGAGGTCAATATGCAACAACACTCTATAAAGTTGATAATGGTAAAAAAATTTGGAGAATAGAAGGTTTTACTCATCAAGGAAAATTCTCTCCTGACGGGAAATATATCATGATGGGTGACAAGAACATTCGTCTTGTTGATATTTATGGAAATGATTTAGCAAAGGTAGAGTTTTCGGAAGATGGTTGCAGACCTGGTTGTGGTGGAATTTTTGCATATGTTTCAAAAGATGGATCAAAAATAATCTTTACACGTAGAGACATCGATCCATCTGATAGTGTATTTTTTGTTAATGGAACAATAACAGAAGGGGATTATAAAAGTACTTCTGTTACAAAAAAAACTAAAAGAAAAGAAGACAAAACAAAAACAAAACCAAAGAAAGGGGAAGATCCGCTCGTTTTTAGTCCAAAACAGATGCAATGCCTTGCAGAAGTGCTTGGGCCTGAGCGAGCAAAATCATTAACAAGAAGGAAACCATCGCCAGAAGAAGCAAGAAAGATGGGTCAATGTATGGCACCATAAAGAGTGAAGTATTTCTTTAATATAATTCAACATTTCTCGTGGTTGGTGGTAGGAAAATTATGTTTGATTTCTCTTGCTGGAATAATGATAAAAATAATAGATTCCTAAAATTTTTTTCATGATCAAATTAACAGACTTTTATAAGATGAAGCCTTAATAGGCTTAAAATCTCGTCCATGCTTGTATTCAGGTCGAGAAAATTTGGTTTGAGCATTGTCGCACGGATTGAGAATAACTGAAAAAATTGCTCTATCCATGGGTGACATGTTTTGAGCTGAACCATGTACCAAGTTGTCTACAAAAATAACAACAGTGCCTGCTTTTCCATGAGCGGATACAATTCCATTTTCTTTTACAATAGATTTAACGTTCTGCTGATCAACAACCCATAATGGATAATTCGTAGTGACTGTATCAAGTTTTGATGGTGCAGAACCATATTTATGAGATTTGGGAATAAAGAAAAGTGGGCCATTGAACTCAGTAACATCATCAAGGAAGACATGTAAATTCAAAGCTAATGGTTTGGGCACTCCATCTTCATTAAAATGGGTTGCAAAATCGTAATGCCATTGCTAAACTTCACCAGTAAAGGCAGCTTTAACA
>LUMJ01000463.1_pt1 | contig 13381 bp, 14 predicted proteins | sample 729631 | NCBI WGS metagenome assembly LUMJ01 (sample SAMN03860266, study PRJNA289734) | marine metagenome | biome: seawater column; feature: ocean; material: water; isolation source: Red Sea water column Station 22 - depth 500m | place: Saudi Arabia: Red Sea | collected 2011-10-15 | depth 500 m | reverse complement strand
GTCGGAAGCTTTGGAATTCAAATTGCAAAATTATACAATTGTGATGTTATTGCAACTGCAAGCCCAGATAAATTAGATAAATGTCTGGAATTGGAACTCCTCTCATTCCCCAGATATCATTATAGTTAAGAGCAGATGCTTTATTTGTAAAAATTACCTCATCTGGTTTTGGTTTTGGTTCATCAATATCCTCAACCTTTAGAATTTTAGCATAATCATCATCAGGTGCATATTCACGGTATACAACTGCTTTCATGAATATTGTCGCCTTTTTACCCTTAATTATATTTTCTTGAGATCAGATTCTATTAATCTTAAAATCACGTTTAGGTTGTTGGACTGAGGATAAAATTTGCTTTAATTGTTCATCAGATATTTGTCCCGTAATTTTTCCTTGTGCCGCTAAATTGAGAAGGTAGTTTTCAACCAAATTGGCTAGATCAGGTTTTACCATCCTTACATTGTTAAGTCGATTTCTAGCCTCTGATGACATGACCTGCCGCAAAATGATTTCCTTTTGTGCATTCTGTTCAGCATTTTTTTCCTGTGAAATATTATTTTCATTATCTGAGTTAGGATAGCTCATGGGATCACTAGGAATAAATTTTCAAACCTGGATCCTTTATAGTCATTTCAGAAAGTATTTCGGTTGATAATCTATCTAATTTTTGTATTCCCTGTTTTGTTAAGACACGTCCTTTTTTTTCAACCTTTTCAACATAGCCAAGTTTTTCAAGCTCATGAATTGCATTTCTTATAATAGCACCACCAGCATATCTGTGACGAGCCCTTCCATATCCTACAGTTTTACCTGTACCATATTTTGAACGCAGATCATTAACAGTGATAGGACCGTTAAGGTAAATTTTTCTAAAGATTGATGCGCATCGTATATGCCACCATCCTGAAATTTGCGGAGGCTTATCTGCATGCGAACCAGTTTTTACAAATGGAACCCAACTAGGAGTCTGTATGTCCTCATTTTTTAAAACTTCAGCAATCTTGCTAATCAAAATATCCGCTGGTACATCGTATACTTTTGCCAATAGGTGTCAAATTTGGAAATCGTCTTATAAATCATTGAGCTATTATTTTCCGGTAAGTGTGCTCACAGAAGTTACATGTTATTCTAATTGATTTCAGGGAAGTTCGTCCTATTCTTATTCTTGAATTTACACCAAGAGCAATGAAGTTTTTACATTTTTTGCAAAAATTTATTCGTAATTCGTAAGGCATTCTTATTCTATGATGTGTACTTATTCTTCTTGCTAACTTAGCTTGTCTTTGAGCTAGATCTGGATTTGATCTTGCATTTGATATTGCATTATTAATGAGTATATGCATTCGTTCAAGTGCAATCTTTCTTTTTGCTTCTCTCACATCATTAGATATGATATACCACTAAAAAATTGATCAATTGAATTAAAATGAATGCGGTCAGCGGGAGTTGAACCCGCGTCACAGGGTTGGAAACCCCGAATACTAACCAGGCTATACTATGACCGCATAGGTTGAAAATTTTTCTGCTTACATAAAAATGGTTTTTTACGGCTTATCCTGATGTACAACCACTATATCCGCAGTCAATACAAAGATTGCAGCCCTCGGCAAAAATAAGTTTATTTTTGCAGGTAGGGCACAATGTTTCTTCCTTTTCTTCTTCTGAAATATTTGGTGGTGGTGATGTATTTTGCGGTGCACCAATTGTTAGTGCGTTATTAATTTGAGATTTGACATATTCATTTTTTATCTTGTCTGAAATGTAATTTTTAAGATATTCGCTTGGTATTACAGCGAATGTCTTTTCCGCATTTTCAGTTGTCATATGCAGTACCTGTTTGTGCCTTGAGCCATCTCTATAGACGGTTATTCCTTTTAATCCCATCTCATGTGCTAAAAGATACGAGGCCTTAACATCATCAACAGTAACATCACTGGGCATGTTAATTGTCTTAGCAATTGCATTTCCAATCCAATCTTGCCAAACAGCCTGTGCCAGAAGATGATCAGACCAGTGGATATCCATTGCAGTGACAAAAATTTTTTGCATCCATTCTGGAATTTCAGGTATTCCTTTAACAGAACCATAATTATCTGCAATCTTTGCAAGTAATTCTTCACTATACAGATCATTTTCTTTTAAAACTTGCTCAAGAATTTTGTTAGTGTAAAAGAATCTACCTACTGTAACCCTCTTTTCAAAAACTAATGCAAATGATGGTTCCATTCCGTTAGAACAGTCAGCTAACATAGAGAGAGTTCCAGTAGGTGCTACAGTTGTAACATGTACATTTCTAATTCCGTGCTTTTGGATTTTTGCAATAAGTGAATCCCAATCATAATATTGTTGTTCTTTTGGTTTTTCGTAATATCCTGAAACTGGAATTTTTCCTTCTGGGTATTCAGTTCTAGAACATAGTGGAAACTCACCTCTACTCTTTGCAAGTGCAACACTTTCTTCCATAGAATAATATGTCAACGCCTCAGCCAGCTTCAACTGGAAATCATATCCTTCTTTTGAGTTGTATGGAATTCGCAGCTTGTATAGTAGATCAGCTACACCCATTACACCTAATCCTATCCTGCGAGAATCCTTTGATGCTTTGTCAATTTCTGGTACAGGATATTGATTTACGTCTATTACATTGTCTAAGAATCTTGTAGTCTTTCTAATAGTTTCTTCATATCTTTGCCAGTCGAACTCATACTGACCATCAGCAGTTCTCTTTACAAGATTTGCTAAATTTATCGAACCTAAGTTACAAGACTCGTATGGATAGAGACTTTGTTCACCACAGGGATTGGTTGCACGAAGTGGTCCTCCACGTGCCTTAGCAAATACATTGTATTTGTTTATGTTATCAAAGAAGATTAATCCAGGCTCCGCACTCTTCCATGCTGATAGAGCTATCAAGTCGATCAAATGATGTGGATTTATTTCTTTTATTGGTGAATTATCTCTTGGACTTCTTAGTACGTATTTTTCATCGCTAGAATTTACAAGTATATTCCAAAAGTCCTCCCAAACACCAACACTAACATTAAAGTTTTCTAAAACACCTGGCTCTGTCTTGTTTGTAACGAATTTCTCAATATCTGGATGCCAAACTTCCATAATGCCCATATTTGCACCTCTTCTTTTACCACCCTGTTTCACTACTTCAGTTACAGAATTAATTATATTCATAAAAGAAACTGGTCCTGATGCTACTCCAGATGTAGATGCTACAATCTCTCCTTCTTCACGTAGGTCAGAGTAGTTTATACCAACACCTCCTCCAGACTTGAAAATTAGAGCAGCGTCAGAAGTTGATTTCATTATTCCTGTCATATCATCAGGCATTCCCAAAACAAAACATGCAGAAAGCTGACCTAAACGTCCTCCTGCATTCATCATAGTAGGCGAATTTGGTAAGAAGTCTTGTGAAACCATCAGTTCATAGTATTCTGATATCCTGTCTGCATAGTTGTCAAGTTCTTTGGAAGCAATCATTGTTAATAGTTCCTTGAATGGAATTTTCATCTTACCTTGCTTTGCCAGATCAACATAACAATTTATGATGCATCTAAAATGCCATTTGTTGAGATAGTAGTTGCCTATCTTGAACTTGAAGTTAAAATCATCAAGTTTTGTAAGATATTGAGTTGCTTCCTCTATATTCTGCGATATGTTACCGTCTCTGGTAAAGAGTTTGTTGTCTCTTAACATGTCAGAAATGGTAACTAGTACAGCTACTCTTTCAAACAATTCAGTTGGCTTTTCGATAATTTCATTCTTATTGTCCCGAAAAAGGTAACGTGACGCTAAAACCCTTAAACAATTAGTATCAAATGCTTTTGCTACAGAATCCAATGTCTTAGTATTCAGGATTCTCATCTTTTCGTCTCGGATTTTCCTTCGTTCATGACGATATAGGATATAGGTTCTGGCAATATCGCTATGACCCTGATCGATTAGGGTAGATTCGACTAAATCTTGAATATCCTCTACACTTGGCGCATATTCAGCCGAAAATCCATGCTCAGCTAACCTGTTTAATACGCCACTAGTGAGTTCAGTTGCCAGTTTCTTATCTGGTTTATTGGCTGCTTGTAATGCCTTGAATATGGCATTTGATATTTTATCCTTGTTAAAGTTTGAAATTGATCCATTCCTCTTACGGATCTCGGTGATAGAATTCTCTATTTGTGAATTTATGTCGCCCAAATGCTCCCCTCCACAAGGTTAGGTAAGAAAGCATATAACTTGTATGGCAAAAAAGAATTACTCAATTTCTAATTTTAGTTCAATTTTATTAACACTGATCAAAAAAAACCATAGTGATGAATCAGTTTTGATCGCTTGCTATTATCAATGAAAATTCAGTTTGTCTTTAGAGAATGTAAGGTGACTTGCATTGAGGGCACTTTTCTACTAGTTTTTCATCTTTGAAGCCACAATTTCCGCAAATTGGTATTTTCATAACAGGTTTAAATGAAGTTATCAAATTTGAAGTCTTTTCAATAGCCTTTTTAATCTCTGGTATTTTGGTGCCTTTTTCTATATTGAGTTTTGTTAGAACTCCACCATTAAGTAATTTTGCAATCTTATTGCATTCAATAATTTTGTCACTTTTAATAGTGAGTTTTGCAACTTCAGCAATATCAAGCATATTTCCTTCTGAGTAACTTTCTCCTTCTATAAATTCACCTATAGTGTTTTTTCCATATTTTTCTGCATCAAGAGCAAAAAATCTGTTAGAACCATCACTTTCGGTCATACATACTATAGCATCTACTCCAAATTCCTTACCTTTTTTCGATGCAATATCTACCGCAGTTTCAATCACTTTACATAAGATTGCATTACCTTCTTTATCGTTACTAAATCCTAATATTCCGTATACTACTTCACGTAAACCTACTAGATTAACAACCAAAGACATAGAACAGCGTTGCATATATTGGGTGTTATTCGCAAGAATTGGATTGATTCCTAATCTTATAAGATCAGAAATATCTTTTTTGCGTAATGTCATAGAAGCTAAGGCAGGTTTCATCAGTAAAGCAAGTCTTGCTCTAAAGTAAGTTTCATCTTTATTTGATTCAAATGCCAATCTAGGTAGATTAATTGACAGAGAACCTAACTGTAGAGTTGCAGTACCCATGTTTCTTACTTGTTTAATACCATTCTGTGATGATGGATGCTTTGCAAATATTACTTGACCACCAAGAGTAATAATTTCAGATAGTACCTCTGATATGTCAGTTAATTTTCCCTTCTCATAATCAATAACAAGTCCTATCTTTGGAATTGGTGTAATCTTTGTATATGTCTTGTACGCAGAGAGTACAATCTTTATAATTTTTTGATCAGTTCCTAATGGAATTCTAAATGATACAATCGTTGGTGCTTTATGATATTTTATAGTAGTGGATGACATTATAAAAGCGTCTACAATTTTCTGCTCCATATCAGGATTTTTTGAATATTTTGTTAGCAGTGAAATAAAACCATCCATAACAACTTCTTGAGATGCCTCTTTTGAGATGAGTGAAATTAGCATAGATAGTGCAGAAGATAGATTATCTAGGGTTTTAATTGATAGTACGCGACTAACTCCAAGAGATTTACCTCTCAGGTCTATACCATCTTCGATTAATTCCTTAATATTTATAAAAACAGTGTCTGGTAAAAGTGACCACAAGCCTGGGGATGTTATATGAAGATCACCTGAAAGATGTGCATCTGCTACATCTTTGGGTAGAGTATTAGTTAGTAGATGTTCGGTAAAGACAGTCTTGCCCGTGTTAAATAATAAACCCTCTACACCGTTATCTAAGCTTTCTGCATTTGAGATCATCTCTTGTACTTCAAATCCAGGAAGACCAAGTCGGGCAAGTTTGTGTCTGTATTCCTCATGACCGTGTTCTAAGAGTACAGAATTAACTAGTTCCCTAATAAGCGAGCCCGTAAGGTAGGCAGTCTGATATTTGTATATACGGTTTTCAACTTCCTCAGTTATTTTTTGAGCAAGCTCTAATGGTAAGCTTCCTTCACGAACTAAAGACTGAATTATTTTATGAGAATTAAATTCCTCAATAGAGTCATGTGAAGTTCTTACATACATTTTGCCACTTTCTATGATTGATCTTTCTTCAATTTGCCTTGCAAGACTTAGTACAAGTTTACCAAGGTTTGTTATAGTGTATCGCCGTTCTGCCTTGTTAAGTGCTACAAGCGATTGTCTTAGTAACTTTCTTAAATGGTATGCAAATTTCCCACTTTCTTTTTTAGATTTAAAACCTGCAAGAGATTTTAGTTCAGAATAAGTAAGAGGTCCTTTTGAGTTTAAGATCCTCAAGATATCAATTCGATTTGGGCTTGCCATGACAGAAAATATCATTCTTACACGTTTGGTGGTAGATTGTATGACTTGCCCTCCTGAAATTTCTTCATCTAATCCAAGATCATTTTCCTCTAGATCTAGATCATCGTCTTGATCCAGATCGCTTTCAAGATCGATCTCTTCTGCTAGATCCAAATCTTTACCACTCCCCATTATCATAATAAAAAAAATGGAGTTATTAAGACTTGTTACATCACAAAAATCTAAGTTTCAAATTGAATTACAAATGTTTGATCATTTTTCTTCTACATCAATTGAAAATTCACTTGTTGAAAGTACTTGTCCACATGAAGGACATTTATTATTATAATGTTTCATAATATCTTTTATTGACTTAAGCATTCGTGTTGTAGAAATTTTTTTTCCACACTTCCCACAGTTAATATCTAACGACATATAATTTTGTAATATCAAAGGATGTTTTAAATTTTAAAAAAATATATTTGGTTATTAAACTAAATTTGATTTACAGTCTTTCAAAAATCATTCCACGCTCATCAAAACCAACTACTCTTACTGCCGTACCAATCGGAAGATTTTCAGGTTTTTGTATATTTGGTAAAAATCCTGAGACCCTTATAGGATGCATAAACTCTGAAGTAGCATCTAATTCCATAACAACCCAAGCGTATGGTGACAATTCCTCAAATCCTGCAGGAGGGACAGTCATTATTGTATATGTAATAACTTTTCCAGTACCTTTTAAAATGGAATTGGAAAATCCCTTACTACCACATTTTTTACAAAAATATACTGTTGCAAGATGTAACTCACCACATTTTACGCACTTTCTAGCAAGAACATTACCAGCCTTTGCTGCGTCAATAAATTCAGGTTTTGCAGACAATTTACACACTTTGAAAGATATGAACGGCACAACTGGCGCCAGTAGCACCAAAGTTTTGTGTTAGTCCAATTTTTGCGTCATTAACAGTTCTCTCGCCAGATTGTCCTGTTAGTTGCTCAAATACCTCAACTACTTGACCAACACCAGTTGCGCCAATTGGATGTCCTTTGGATTTAAGGCCACCAGAGGGATTAATAGAAATTGAACCATTTAGTTTAGTTTCACCATTTCTTGCAGCAGTTGCACCAGTACCTTTCTCAAAGAAACCTAGATCTTCGGTGTCAACAACTTCTGCAACTGTAAAACAATCATGGACTTCAGCAAAGTCAACATTTTTTGAAGTAATTCCTGCCATCTTAAACGCAGCTTCAGCCGCTATCTTTGTACTAGGTATTGTAGTAAGATGTTCACGTCCTTGTAATGCTGCAGGAGAACCACCACGTCCCGAACCAATTACTTTTACATAATCCTTTGAATGTTCTTTAGCAAATTTTTCATTACATAAAATGACAGAACTCGCTCCATCAGAGAACGGACAACAATCATATAATTTTAAAGGACTAGCAACTACTGCTGAATTCATTACATCATCTATAGTAATTTTTTTTCTCAAATGTGCTTTAGCATTTAAAAAACCATTTTCATGATTCTTTACCGCAACACTTGCAAGATCTTCTTCTGTCGCATCAAATTCATTTAGGTATGCACGTGCCATTGATGCAAACAAACCAGGAAATGAGGCTCCTGCTTGACCTTCATAAAAGAAATCAGAACAGTAAGAAAAGTAAGTTGTTGTCCAGTCCGTACCTGTGTGTGTTACTTTTTCAGTACCAGTAACTAAGACAGCGTCATAAAATCCTGCAGCTACATTTGCAAATGCTTCTCTAAAAGAAACAGAACCACTTCCACATGCAGATTCAATAGAAAGTGAAGGACGTTCAGAAATTCCCAGATTACTCATAACAACAGGACCTAAGTGTACCTGTTTGTCCGCAACACCAAATACATTCGAGATGTAACCTGCTTCAATCTCTTTAGGTTCAATTCCAGCATTTTCAATTGCATCAACCGATGCTTGAATTGTGATATCAGAAATACTATCTTCTAATTTGCCATACTTGGTGCTTCCAGCACCTAAAACACAAACTTTTTCCATAAAAAACGCTGACCAATTCCTTATAAAAATTCTTCATAAGTTTTGATAAGGGAAGAGTTACAATAATAACATAAGTTGCAAAAAAAAAATCAGACCGCTCATGTAACAAAAGAAAAAATGACGTCACGTAATGTAATAAAACCCACAAAGAAGAAAATTGAAATTTTAAAAAATGAACTTGAGCAATATCTTAATACAAATGGTTATCTGTCTTATTCAGCAAAAGCGAAAAAATATGTAATTTTAGGAACAAACTCTCCGAGAACCAGCCTTGCTCAATGCCCTAAATGCAGTATTGGACAATTAATGATTATAAAATCACCAACAACCAAAAAGAGGTTCATTGGTTGTTCAAACTATAACAATGGTTGTGATGCATCTTCTCCACTATTTCAAAAGGCAAAGATTCGTAGAACAAAAAACCTCTGTGAACTCTGCTCTTGGCCATTAATTTTGTACAGATATTCTAGGAAACAAAAATGGACTGAACAATGTGCTAACATTAGGTGTAAATCAAGGAAAACTAAAGTCTAAAATTAGAATACAAATCAGTTCTACGATTTTTTAACAATGGCAGTTTTTTTCGAGTGTTCCTGACAACTGAAATGGATATGTTTACGTAGCCTATTCCCTGTCGCTTTTTCATATCAAGAAGTATTCTACCGTAGGGATCAACTGCCAAGCTTCTTCCTGAGTAAATATGACCAAGATGATCAGGAGCAATTACATAACAACCATTTTCAATTGCACGTGATTTGTTTAATGTAAGCCAATGTTCCTCTTTCATAGGACCATCAACCCACGCAGAAGGTGCAATTAGTATTTCACTACCAGATGATGCAAGCGCCCTAGATAACTCCGGAAATCTAAGATCATAGCATATGATCATTCCTAATTTACCTACTGAGGTTTTTGTAGGTAAAGGAATAGTTCTTCCAGCTAACATTTTTGCTGATTCTTTGAATCCAAGCGCATCATAAAGATGAGTCTTCCTATATTTTCCAATGATTTTTCCATATTTATTTACTATAAACGAAGTATCATAGACTCTATCTTTCTTCTTACTTTTTTCCAACATAGTTCCAACCACAATTATAGAATTTTGTCTTGCACATTCCGATATAGCAGATACGAATTTACCATTTATTGCCTCAGCTTGTTGCGCAACACGCTTAGCAGATTGTGATGCAGGAGTAAAAAACATCATGTATTCAGGAAATGCACATAGATCTGCATGATTCTTCGCAGCTTGCTTGATATATTGTAAAATTCTTGGAAGGTTTTTTGTTTTATCAGTTGAAGCTTTGAATTGTACTATTGCAATTTTAGACATAGGCTTCATAACATTAAACAAAATAAAAAGATAGTTAGAGTTGGTTTCCTGCTAAAAACCAATTCTCTTTTGGAATCTCTTTAAAGACTACAATTACTTGATCTTCCTTGGTCTTTAAAATCTCAGCGGCAGACTTTGTTACTACCCTGGCAAAATCATCTTTTTGTTGTTGAGTTCTACCAGGATACATTGACACTGTAATCAGCGGCATGAATGTTTTTTTGCAATCTATAATTTAGTGGTTGTTATCTGTAGTCTTCTCTGTAACCATAGCGCGTTCCATAGGTAAACCCAGAACGATGAGATTTTTTGTATATGTATCCAACAGCAAGTCCTAGGACGAATCCACCAATGTGGGCAAGATATGCAACCCCTCCACTTGCAACACCAAATCCGCCTATGAAAAATGGTAATAAGTTTTGAAAAATTAGCCAGAACGGAAGAAAGTACATGGCTTTGATGGGAATCATTCTAATGAAAAATCCGAATATCAAAACTGTCTTAACTCTTGCATGTGGAAACATTACAAGATAAGCTCCTAGCACGCCAGATATTGCACCTGATGCACCAACTGCAGGAATACCGGCTGACGTATCACCCATGACGTGAATTAACCCCGCACCTATTCCCCATAACAGATAGATGCCTAGATATTTTACTCGGCCAAACTTTGCCTCAATGTTGTCACCAAAGATCCAAAGAAACAACATGTTTCCACCAAGATGCAACAAACCTCCATGCATGAAAACCGATGACAATAGTGTAAGTTCTGAAATTGCAGGACAGCTAATGATGTCAACTCCTGTGTTAATGCCACTTATTTGTCCGGTAACACATCCAGGTACTGCACCCCAGTTTAAGAATAGATTCATTGCATGACGATTACTAAATTCAAAAAATTGTCCAGTTACAGCAACTTCAAGAAAGAAAACTATTACGTTTATTGCAATTAAGGCATATGTGAGCTTTGGTTTGAATCCTGGTGGATGTGTCATTACATTGTTTGATATGAGCCACTGTATACCAGAAACAAACGAATTGTCATCTATCAGTCCATCAGCCCACCATCCTGCATTGTTCTTAATCCAGTCGGGTATGGAAGTTTTTACAGAAAGTTCACCAGATTTTCCAATCTCAAATTGTGTTTCAGATATAACAAAACTTTCCCATTCTGTAATACCAGTTCCCGTTAATGCCAAAGACATACTATGAATTCCTTCTGACTGAATGTAGATTTGTTGGGTATCAATTCCCTCTGATGCCTTTACACCACGGTATGGTTTAGTTTCATCTCCCAAGTTTTGATAGATCACCTCCCCGGTAGGATCCTTGACTAAAATTGCATAGTTAATGTCTTTTACCAATTCGCCATTGTTATCAAAAAATGTAATCTGGAATGGTATCACTGTGCCTGCTCCATAGGCCTGTTTCCATAATACACTAGCTTTGTATCCATTTTCAAATGTAGTGGAAAAACCATTTTCTGTCGTTTTTCCTTTTGGTACAAGCTCAAAGAACATATCTTTTTTTGCATGATGAGAAATGCCTAACTCCTCATTGATTCTTTTGAGCTCATTACCAGTAACCAAAAAATGGATTATGTTCTCAGTTTCAGATGAATATGGATCAACAAGTAAAGCTCGGTTGTCAACTTCTATTCCATCAACATATCCGACAAAGTCATTATCAGCACTATATGGTTCGTAGCTTTTTGGAACGCGTATTTCTTCATGAACAACTGCTACTAGATCAATGTAATCTGGATCCCAGTCAAAAGGCATTTTAAATGAAATAGATTTATCAGATTTTTTGAATTTGAAATCTGAAACATCGTCATAATAGGTCTTTATCATTACAGGAATTTCTGCGGTGGCTTCTGGAATTGAAAACAATTGATCCTGTGCTATGCTTACAAATGTATCAAATACTAATGGTTCAGCTACCAAGGTTTTCGGACTAGTTGCACCCTCAATGACTACGCTGATGTTGTAAAGACCACCTTTAGTAAAGATAGGACCCTGAATCACAGGAACACCACTACCTTGGGCATACAAGCCTCCAGTGATAGGGTCTCTTGCTCCCTGATAGATAGTACATCTCCAAGGTTCAGGTTCGAAGCATTGCCCTTGTGGTCTAATCTGTACATTTAGCTCTCCATCTAGGTCATAGAAAATTTCTCTTGCAAGAAGTTCACCGGCTTGGAATACCTGAACTCTATACGTAACAGATTCTAGATTTGTATCTGTGCCCTGATCAAAGAATCGTATCTGCAAATTAGCTCTGTCAACTTCGCCTACAGTAATGTCTGATGGATCCATCATTGTAGAAACTGTAACCAACATGCCAGCAAAGTCTATTGGCGGTGCCTGATCCGCACCAAGACCATGACCAAATACGTCATCACTAAACAGTGGAATACTGGCTAGCATAGCTAATACAGCTAACACGACAAATTTTTGGTACAATTATCATAATTGTGTGATTTGATTATTTAAAGCTGTGAATAATTATCATGAAGAAAATTTAGTAAAACATACAATTTTTAATCAGGAAGAGAAAATTAATCTGTTGAAATTACTATTCATCTTACTTTTGATTCCCTTCATGATTTATCCTGCGTTTGCAGCTGAATATGATCAGATAGTCTCAACTGATATAGGAACACTTGATGTGGGAATTTATACAATACCAGAAATTCCAAATACAACTGAACCGACGAAATTAAAGATTAGTTTTCTAAAACCAGACACTGAAAGGATTCAAGAGCATATAGACTATCGTGTATCTGTCATAAAGGATGGCGATTATGTTTTTGGACCTATTCGCTTAACCCATACATCACCAGGTTATGTTACTATTCCAATACAATTTTCTGAAAATGGTTCACATAAAATTGAAGTTGAAGTTGAAGGAATCCTCTTTCAACCACTTCCCTTGGAGATTGCCACCTTAACTATGAATATTGGTCAAGCAGAAGCTACCACTGGATCAAGAACAATGCAGGATGGTGGGCAAGCGGTCAGATTCCTGACAGTGCGTTTGTTTCGGGTCTTCAGTGGCTCATATCAAACGGAATTATGACATTGACTCAAGAGACGGCAGAGCCAGAACTGGAAGTTCAATCAGTGAATCTAACTATCTCTTCCTCACCTATACTTGAGAAATATTTTGCAAAATATGTTGATGTGTTCGGCATTCCCATTTATGCAACATCAGACGTGCATGATGACAAAGTGTTACATGCGGCAAATGTTCTTGCACAATATTTAGACAATGATGCAGATGGTATACCTGACAATCCTCTTGTAGTGGAGAAAATAAAAGCAAACGACGGTGGGATCCCATTATTTTCAGAACCGGATGTAGATGACGATATACTGTATACTGCAAATGATGAATATACAGAATACTGTTGGGTTGCACTTTATCAAGATGAGACAAATCCTAGGAATCAATTCGATGCGTCATTAGAAGAAATCTTACATATGATCACATCATGCGGTTATGCAAACGCATATCCTGATGTATTTGGTGAGCATGAAGATAGTCTCATTGCAGAATACATGGATAATGCAAGAGGTGGATTTTTCGACCAAGTTCCAAGCTCATATCCTGCAGGTGCATGGTACTCTTATGATGATTATACATGTGAATAC